>JAABUN010000994.1_pt1 | contig 67722 bp, 70 predicted proteins | sample 5559311 | NCBI WGS metagenome assembly JAABUN01 (sample SAMN10711877, study PRJNA513370) | rock metagenome | isolation source: Antarctica rocks | place: Antarctica: Victoria Land, Siegfried Peak sud | reverse complement strand
ACAGGTACTTCTGCTTGCCGTTCGGAGCAAAACCGTTCTTCTTTAAGTTCTCGCTACCGCAGTGATGACACTTGAGTGTTCGTATAACCATCCCTTAATATGACATTCTTCGGTGGACCATTACCCCGAAAGACTCTTTTGATTGGCTTTTCCAGATGCAGCACTTTGGAGTACCCACCAGATTGTTAGATTGGAGCGAAAGTCCATTGGTTGCATTGTATTTTGCGGTTGAAGCTTTTGAACAATTTCCCGATCAAGATGCTGCATTATGGTTGCTTAGACCCTCAGAGCTAAACAAAAACGCGCGCATAAACAACCGAGAGGAATCTGACTACATACCCTCTTTCGAAGATGAAGAACTTGAAGGCTACTCTGTTGAGAGCTTGTATACAAACCGCCGTTTGGAGTTATTACCTGTAGCCACAATTGCCACGAGAAACAACTCCCGTATACAAGCACAGCTTGGAGTATTTACAATTCATCATAACGACAAAACTCCTATAGAAAGTATCGGTAACTCTTCGCACATAATTAGATATAACATACCTGCCCTAGCTAGAGCTGATATAAAACGACAGCTCTCATTACTCGGTTTCAACAGGTTCCAGATGTTTCCAGAGCTTTCTAGTATAGGCTTGCACATAAGAGATTCTCTAAAATGAGTTATTTCGAGACTTCAACACTTAAAAACAGCACTATCATGCTCCTATACTCGGAAAAAGGAAATATTCAAATGGATCCTGTTTACCAAAGGATGGGAGGCGTGTGGACTCCAGAAAAGCGCCAGTTACTAATTGACTCTATTTTGAACGATTATGATATTCCAAAAATCTACTTTCACGTATTCGACCGTAAGAGTCAGGTGAAGCCCGAACACGATTACGCGGTTATCGACGGGAGGCAGAGATTAGACACAATCTGGAAGTTCATAGAAGGTAGATTCGTTTTAGCAGACGATTTTGAGTATCAAAAAGATCCCAACGTTAATCTGGCAGGACTAGGATATGAAGATATAGCCAAGGAGTACCCCAAAGTAAGGATACAGTTTGATTCCTTCGTTCTCCCAGTCGTAACTGTGGCAACCGATGACATGGACTTAATCGAAGATATGTTTTCGAGATTGAACGAAGCGGTGCCATTGAACGCCGCAGAGAAACGCAACGCTATTGGCGGCGATTTGGTGCAAGCGATAAGAGATGTTGCTCTTCAAGGGTTGTTCACCGATAAAGTTAAGTTTAGCAACTCTCGTTACCAGCACTATGAAGTTGCTGCACGGTTCTTATTCACCGAAGATAACATCACAAAAAATCAACGTCTCGTTGATACGAAGAAGGTTTATCTAGATAAACTGGCTCAGAATTTCCATAGCGGGAGATTGCCAGAAGTGGAACAACTAAAAAGATCAGTTCAAGATGTTGCATCATGTATGGCGAATTGCTTTGTAAGTAAGGACGAGCTTCTACAGGCCCAGGGCAACATGGTCGTGTACTATCTTTTATTCCGCTCTGCTATTCAATCGGGAGAGGTAGACAGAATCACACGACGCAAGCTACTTAATTTTAGAAACAAGCTCAAATCGAATAGAGAGCAGGCCGAAAACAACTATGCTGAGTCTTCCTATGAACTCCTTGAGTACGACAGATTAACCCAACAGGGTACAAACGACGCCTCCAACATCAAGGAAAGACTCAAAATACTTGGGAAGGAAATGGGCATTCAAACACTTGAACTCAACTAGGTGCCAGGAGTCATAGCTGGATGCTTGAGTAGATGGAGACGCTACTGCATTTCTGTGAATCTACCACCGCCGAAATGCACCGTATATGCGGACTGTTGGGCTATTCTGAGACATGAGGCCACTATGATCAGCGTCGCCGACAGGATTTTTGTCCACCCCAACTACGCCGAGGCGTTTGAAGCGCGTTTTGCCGACCGCGCCCGCAAGGTCGATACCATGCCCGGGTTTTTGTTCAATCAGGTGCTGCGCCCGAGCGGGGAAGGGCAACCCTACATCGTGTTGACCTATTGGGAGACCTACGAAGCGTTCGAGGCGTGGACCAGTTCAGAAGCGTTTCGGGAAGGTCACGCCAAAAGCAGCACGCTGCCCCGCGAAGCGTTTAGCGGGCGCAACGTGCTGGAGATTCACCAGGTTATTCAGGACTCACGCGACCCGGACCTAGAGGTCGAAGCGCCGCTGAAGCTCTCGAATCCTCATTAAAGGGGTCCAAAACCTCGAACGGGTTATAACCGGCAGCGCCACAAGAAAATGCCCCCCAAAGCGAAGGGGGGTTACGGATGGTGCGGCGTCTATACTTTGGACGTTACTTATCCCACTCCGGCGAGAAGTCCGGATCGACCATACGCTCGCCACGTGAAAGGGCAGAGATGCGCGCCATCTCGTCGCCTGAAAGCTCGAAATCGAAAATCTCGAAGTTGCTGACGCGGTTTTCTTCCGAGCTGGCTTTAGGGATAGCGACCACGTGGTCTTGCTGCACGAGCCAGCGCAACGTCACCTGAACTGGGGACTTGCCGTGCGCCTCGCCGATAGCTTTAAGGGTCTCGTCGTCCGTGACCTCACCCTGCGCGATGGGGCTGTAGGCGGTCAGCATATAGTCCTGGGCTCGAGCCTGCTCTAAAAGTTTCTCTTGCCCCAGATACGGGTGGTACTCGACCTGATTGGCGAAGATGGTCGTCGTCCCCTGCGCTTCGTCTACGAGCTTTGCGGGAAAGTTGCTGACGCCGATGTGCCGCACCGCGCCCTCTTCTCGGAGCGCCACAAGCGCCCCCAGCGTCTCCTGTAGCGGCACCTCCGGGTTGGGCCAGTGCAGCAGCAAGAGGTCTACATAGTCGGTCTCGAGTTTGCTGAGGCTTTCACGGGTGCTCGCCAGCACCTGATCGTGTTTGAAGTTATCCGGTTTGACCTTGGTGGTCAGAAAGATTTCGTCGCGTGCGACGCCGCCCTGCTTGAGACCTTTGCCCACAAATTCTTCGTTGTCGTAGCCCTGCGCCGTGTCGATGTGGCGGTAGCCGAGCGAAAGGGCGTGGTGAACGGCTTCAGTGCAGTCTGCACCGTTAAGTTGCCAGGTACCTAAACCGAGCGCAGGAACGTCTACGCCCTGAATTTTTGCGTATGTCATGGTGGCCTCCGTGGTCACTCTACGCGGGCCTAAAGCGAAAAACCTTGCTTTACCTCGCATTGAATAGGGCATAATAACCGTGTGGCGAACTCAAAGAAATCTCAGCTGCTAGGTATCGACATCGGCGGTTCCGGCATCAAGGGGGCGCTGGTCGATCCAAAGTCGGGCGAGTTGCTGACCGAACGGTACCGGCTCGAGACCCCGCAGCCCTCCAAACCCGACGCCGTAGCCCGTACGGTTACCGAAATCGTCGAGTTTTTCGACTATACCGGGACGGTCGGTTGCACCTTTCCCGCTATCGTCAAAAATGGTGTGACGCTTTCGGCGGCGAACGTCGATAAAGACTGGGTGGGCCTCGACGCCGACGCCTTGCTGACCAAAACCACCGGCTGTGTGGTGCATCTCCTTAACGACGCCGACGCTGCCGGGCAAGCCGAGATGACCTTTGGAGCCGGCAAAGACCACAAGGGCGTCGTTATCATGCTCACCTTCGGCACCGGCATCGGCAGCGCGCTCTTTTACGGCGGCAACCGCGTCCCCAACACCGAGTTCGGGCATCTGTTTTTAGACGAAGGCCAGGAAGCCGAGGCGTGGGCGTCGGACCGGGTACGTAAAGATGACGACCTGAACTGGAAAAAGTGGGGCAAACGGGTGGACGCGTATCTGGGACACCTCGAGTTTATCTTCTCCCCCGACCTGATTATTTTAGGCGGCGGCGTCAGCAAAAAAAGCGACAAGTTTATGGAGTTTATAGACCTCGAGACGCCCGTCGTCCCGGCAACCCTGCTTAACGAAGCGGGTATCGTCGGGGCGGCGCTGTGGGCCTCGAACGCGGATTAGGGGAGAACTATGCCGACACTCAAGGTAAACGGTAAAGACCACGAAGTGACGGGAGAAACCCGCCTGGTCACGGCGATAGAGGCGGCGGGCGTCGCTATCGGACACCGCTGCGGCGGGCAGGGCCGCTGCACCACCTGCCGCGTAACGTTTTCGGCGGGCGAACCCGAAACGTGGACAAAAGCGGAATACCTCAAGCTCGGCCTCGACCAGCCGGGCGCTGAAGCGCCCGGTTACAGGTTGTCGTGCCAGATTCTGTGCGCGCAAGGCATGGAGCTCGAGGCGCTGATGACGCTGGAAAACCAGGACTGGAGCGACGCGGGCAAAGCGGTTGCCGCCGAAGTCGAGCCTGAAGCCGAGTGGTTTACGCCCGAACAGCTCAGCGCGTCCTGAAAACCGGCAACTTCTCGCAAGCTATTTGGCGCTTTAGATAGGGCCGCTCCAGACGCCGTGTTTGTACAGCTCGAACCAGCGGCTTGCTTGTTCTTCGCTGTAGATACCTAGAGCCCGGGTAATCTCGCGGGCAAACTCGACGCTGCCGACGCCGCTCGCGGTAACTAGCGCGCCGTCGCTGACGGCTAACTCGGTGCTGTAAAACGCGCCGTCCTGATAGTCGGGTACGACCGCCGCCAGATAGCCCTTGTCGTTACTCGTGTGGCGTCGGCCCCGCAGCAGTCCGGCGCGCGCTACGGCAAAGGTCGCGCCGCAGATCGCCGCGACGGGAATATGACGGGCCTGAAACTCGCGCAACAGCTTATCGACACCCTCCGGTGAACCCGCCTCCCACATCTCGCCACCGGGTAAAATCAGCATCGCCGCGTCGTCCGGGTCGATACCAGCCAGCGTAGTGTCCGGCAGCAACCTAAACCCCGCCATCGTCGTAACCGGCGCGTCCGTAAGGCCGACCGTAACCACCTCGTAGCTGCCCGAGTTGCGGATTTCGCAGAGCGCCAGCGGCGCTTCCCAATCGGCGAGACCGTCGAAAATCAACACGTAAACTTTTTTCATCGTCAGCTCCTGTCAGGTGAGTTTTTTACTGTCCATGTCTACCGTCTATATCTGTAAAACCGTACTCGAGGGCGAGGTCTCGAGCCCTAAGTATCTGCCCGCTTTTGGTCATCACGCCGGGGTCGGTAGCGAGCGCGAGAATGGCGCGACCGATGTACTCGACCGATTCGGTCTGCTCGAGTTCGGACTGCGCCAGTTTTCCGCTTCGCACGTCCTCCATAACCACTTCGGTACGCATCCAACCAGGAGCCACTCCGAGGACCGCAACGTCGCGTCCGGCTCGCTGGAGATCGTGCGCCATACCGAAGGTCAGATAGTTGAGCGTGATTTTGGCGGTGCGGTAGAAAAGCGCCGCGTCGTAGACCGCGGGGTCCATCTCGAGCGTCGTATTCGCCACCAGTCCACGTGCGCTCAGCAGTGGCAACGCCATTCGCGTCGCCACCAGACTCGCCCGCACCCCCGCCGAAAACATCCGGTCGAACCTCACCATCGGCTGCTCCCAGAAGGGCGCGTCGAAGGTCTCGTCCATCCCCTCGTAACCACCCCAGGCGTTGTTCACGAGCACGTCGAGCTGCCCTCGTTCGTCCTGAACGCGTGCAAAAAGCGCCTCTACCTCGTCGTCTTTGGTGTGGTCGGTACGCACCGGAATCCCAATACCGCCCCGCTCAGTCATCATCGCGGCGGTGTCCTCGAGCGTCGTCCCGGTAAGCTCGCTCGTCTGCGCGCCCCGGACGCTGCGCCCGGTCAGATAGACCGTCGCTCCCGCTTCGCCCAGAACCAAAGCGATCCCGCGACCCGCCCCACGGCTCGCTCCGGTAACGACGGCTGTTTTGCCCTCGAGCGGCCTCACCCGGCCTGCTCGTGTACTTTCTCTTTGAACTTCATCTTCTTGAAAAAAGTTTGGAAATTCGGTTGGGTTCCATCTACATCAGTAAAATCGTACTCCGTCGCTAAATTGCCGGTATAAAAAGCCTTGCCCGATTTTTCATATATATTTGGGTCGGCTGCTAATGCCGCAACCGCTCGCCCTGTATAAACAGGCGTTTCTGAAGCGATAAAGTTCGGGTCTACCTTTGCGCCGTCCTGCCAGTTCGCTTCGGTGACGCCGAAGTGCTCCAGCATCTCTTCCGAGCGCAAAAAACCGGGCGTCAGCGCCAGCGCGGTGATCTTTGTCTTGACCTGCGCCACATCGTCGCCTGCTGCGGTCGTTACGTTGCCGTTCAGGTCAGCCGCCATCCCCACCGCCAACCGGATTACCGACGTTTTGACTAGATCGTATAAAAAGTTACCGCGATATTCCAGACTGTCTCCATCGGTGATTTCAATAACGAGCCCGCTTCCTTGCGCGACCATCAGCGGCACCCCGTAGCGGCTGGTGATGATGTGGCTGAAGATGGCGCGCTCGAGCATCTTGAGCCCCTTACTCAAATCCAGCTGCCAGAAAGGCACACCCCATTCGGTCAACGCATCACCACCCCACACGTCGTTGACGAGAACATCGAGTCGCCCGTTCTGCTCGGTTTTTACCCGGTCGAACAGCGCCCTGACCTCCGCCTCTCGAGTGTGGTCGGTCTGCACTGCAATCCCCACACCCCCGGCTTCCGTCACCAACTCGGCCGTTTCGTCGATGGTCTCCGGACGCTTCAGGTCTGAAGGCCGCCCGCGCACACTCCGCCCGGTGCAGTAGACCGTCGCGCCCGCCGCCCCGAGTTCTACCGCGATACCGCGCCCAGCTCCACGCGTCGCTCCGGCTACCACCGCCACTTTGCCTTTCAACGTCATCATCACCTCCATCCTCAGTCTAAGCGGGGTCTATGACACCTGTTGTCATAGTTTTACGGTAGTTTGAAGGGGAGGTGAAACGTGCGCGCCGACCGTCTGCTCAGCCTGCTGCTTACCCTACAAACCGAAGGCAAGGTCAAGGCGCGGGAGCTGGCGAGGCGGCTCGAGGTCTCGCCGCGCACCATCTACCGCGATCTGGACGCGCTCACCGCCGCCGGGGTACCGGTCTACGCCGAACCGGGGCCGACCGGCGGCGTCGCGCTGCTGGGCGGGTACGAAACGCAGCTTACGGGGCTGAACCGTGCGGAGTTGCAAACGCTTTTTTTCGGCAAACCGCCCGCGCTGCTGCAAGATTTGGGGATGAGCCGCGTCGCCGACGCCGCGCTGCTCAAGCTGCTGGCCTCACTGCCCGCCGCACAGCAGGGAGCGAGCCGCGCGCGGCAGCGCCTCTATATCGACACGACCGGTTGGGCGACGAGCAGAGACGCGGTACCGGCGCTTCCGCTGCTCTACGAAGCGGTAGGGGAGCGCCGGGTGACGCTGCGCTACGCTCGTCCGGACAAGACCGTAACGCGCACCGTCGATCCGCTCGGACTGGTGGCGCGGGGCAGCACCTGGTATCTGATTGCGGCGGTAGAGGAGCAACTGCGGACGTACCGGGTCTCGAGGGTCGAACACGCCGAACTGACAGGCGAAGTGTGTGCAAGACCGGAAGACTTCGAGCTGGCTACGTACTGGGAAGCGTCGAAGGTGGCGTTTCGGGAACAGCTGCCGCGTTATCCGGTAACGGTGCGCGCCGACCCGAGGGGGCTCGAGCGGATACGTTCGGGCCGCCCTGTACGCGCCGTAACCGAGGCGGACGCACCGGACGAACACGGTTGGGTAAAGCTTATGTTACTGTTCGAGGTCGACTGGGAAGCGTGCGAGTTTCTGCTCTCGCTCGGGCCTGTCGCCGTGGTGCTCGAGCCCCCCGAACTGCGGAACCGAGTAGGCCGCCTCGCGCTCGAGACGGCCCAGCTTTACGGCGAGTAGCGGCGTTCTGAATGGGGAGCGTACGAACAAAACCTATGCTCAGGCCGAACCAGCCCGCATACCTCAGCGCGCTCTGTCGGCCCCTGAAAGCGCGCGTTCAGAAGGCGCACCGACCACCGATTGCGGGCGGTACAGGGGGCGTGTTCCGGGGCGTGGGATGTGCCTCGGCGCAGCTTTGCCGCCGTAGCTACCCGACAAGATCGCCGGAAGCGCACCCTCGTCGCGGAGCTGTTTGACCAGGTTGTGACCCCCGACCGGAAAGGTGTGAACCTGAACCGATTCCAGACCTCGCAGGTGGGCGGCGTGCAGGTAGTCGAGGCGGCTGTCCTCAGCGACGTAGATTTCGATGTTGGCGTCCATTTGCCGGGTTTTCAGCCACGGTTTGAGGTTCCAGATGTGCGGTTTGAGGGCTGTTCGCAGCTGCATTTTGGTGATCTGTTTCGACCAGCGCCGTTCGCGGTGCCACAACCGCTTAAGTGGCGAGACGAACGTTTGGGGCGCAAAGGCGATAGCGGTTCCCCGGCCGAGCAGAGACGCGAACAAAATCGCCGCGTAACCGCCCATTGAATTGCCGACGAAAAACACCTCTTCAGGCTCGAGTTCGGCAACTCTCTTCTCGATAAATCCGGCTATCGAAGCGAAAGTGTCTCCGACCCCCGGCAAGCCGTTCTGGTACCACGCCTGCGAAAAGTCGCGGAAGAAAATTTTGTTTTCCTCGATGATTTTAGCTGAGCTGTAAAACTCAAAAGGCGGCATCGCCAGTTCAGCAGCTACGCCACCGAAGATAAAATAAAGTTTTTTCGAGCCGGGTATCAGCTCCTCACGTATCGCAGCTTCTTTCATATAGCCCCTTTCGCCGCAGCGCGAGCCTGGGCGCTCGAGCCCTTCCAGTGCCTTATGAAAGCAGCGTAGGGGACGCGCGCGCTCCGGGGTCGTGCAGATGACCTGTGGCTATCTGCACATTCCAGATGTGAAAAACCACACAGTGGGAATTCGGTAACGATTGGGTATCGGCCTGGTAGAAAAACGTCTGACGGCGGCGCGCACGAATCACCCTGTCAATGTCTCGGCATCTTTTTCGCCGACCCACGCTCACCCTGTTTCAACCTGTAGCTACGCCGCCGCCCCCCGACACGTGCCTTATGATGGCGTTCGTGACGGATCCCCCGAAACCGAGCACGCCGGACGCCAGACGCGCCGACCGTGAGATTCGCAGCTATCTGACGATGCGGACGCAGCGGCGGCGGGTCTATCCGCGCGCGGCGCTCCTGGGCGTCGTGACCGGAGCCGTGGCGGTGGCGTTTCGCTGGTGCTTGGAGGCGAGCGCCGAGTTTCGCTACGGTCTGGCAGACCAGCCGACCCCGTGGAGCTGGCTGCTGGGCATCTTTTGGGGCGCAGCGGGCGCGGCGCTGGCGGTATTTCTGGTTCGGCGTTTCGCCCCCGAAGCGGTCGGTAGCGGGATACCGCACCTCAAGGCGGTGTTTTACCGGCTCCGCACCCTCGAGTGGGGTCGGGTATTGCCGGTCAAGTTCGTGGGCGGGGTGCTCGCTATCGGCGGGGGTCTAGCGCTCGGGCGTGAGGGGCCGACGATTCAGATGGGCGGCGCGCTCGGGGCGGCGTTTGCCCGGTTTTTCAGCAGCAACCCCGGCGAACGTCTGGCTTTGATCGCAGCCGGGAGCGGCGCGGGGCTCGCGGCGGGCGACCAGCTCACCGCACTGATCTCGCCGGGTGCAGGCGGCGCAGTGCGGCAGCTGCAAGAAGGGGTTGGCTGAGGGATGAGTTTGGATTTGGCTAGGGTCGGCCACACGACTGCAACGAGAGGAACACATGAATTTTTGGGAGAGTGAACAGGTCAGGCTGCGAGCGGTAGAACCGGGTGACGCCGCCTTCTTTTTCGAGCTGCAAAGCGATACCGAACGCAACCGATTGCTCGATTTTTTGCAACCACCGTCGTCTCGAGCTGCCCTCGAGACTTGGGCTCGTGAACAGTCGCAGAGAGAGCTGAAAGACGACGCTTTCCAGTGGCTTATCGAAAGCAAACCGGGTGAGCGCGTCGGGTCTATCGTTACGCAAACCTGCAATCCGAGAAATGGCACCTTCAGCTACGCGCTCGATATAGCTAGCAAGGCGCGGCGCAAAGGCTACGCGGCTGAAGCCGCTTCTCTCATACTGCGTTACTACTTCGGCGAACTCAGATATCAGAAGGTTCACGTAGGCGTCCAGAGTGATAACGACGCGTCGATTGCCCTACACCAGAAGCTTGGTTTCAAGCTCGAGGGGACGCAGCGACGGATGATTTTCCAAAGGGGAATCTATCTCGACCTGCTGCTCTTCGGTCTTACCGCGGAGAACATTTGACCGCAGAACAAGTCTCCCAACTCGTCACCAAGGTGCTCGGCAAAACACCTTTAGCGGTGACGCGCATGACCTTTGGACATAACAGCGTTTCTTACGAGGTCACGTTGCCTGACCGCGCGCTCATCGTGCGAACAAACGCAAATTCAAAGGTTTTTTCTGGCACGGCGCATAACCTTTCGACGTTGCGAGAGTTGGGCCTGCCCGTGTCAAAAATTATCGCCAGTGACCTCACGCAGACGCGCTACCCCTCGGCGTATATGATCTTGGAAAAGATTCCCGGGCGTGACCTGCGTTATGAACTCAGCTCCATGACCCCCGCGCGGAAAAAGCGGCTGGCTGTTCAGATTGTCGGCTACCAGGGCAAGGTCGCCACCCTGCCGCCGGGGGACGGTTTCGGTTACGCGTCTATCGGTGAAGCTGCTCCTTTCTCGAGCTGGCGGGAGCTTGTCATATCAGAAATTTGCAAAGATTTACTCCCCGACCTTGAACCGTCTTTGGCAAGCTGGCGAGACCGTGTTTTTGCGCTCGCAGGACGCTTTACGCCTCACCTCGAGCAGGTCTCGCCGACGTGTTTTCTCGACGACCTCACCATCAAAAACGTCATCGTCCAAGACGGTGAGCTTCGGGGACTTATCGATTTCGACGGGGTGTGTTACGGCGACCCGCTCTGGACGCTCGGTCTGACAGCTGCGGCTATCATCTTCGACCTTGGCCCAGATCACCTCGATTACGTCGAAGAACTCTACCGCGCCTACTGTCTGGACGACACCGGGCGAGCGGTGGTATCTCTGTACGCGGCGCTCTTCGCCCTCACCTTTCTGGCGCGCGGGAACCCTACGGAAACGGACAGAATGGTGCGTGCGCTCGAGGCTTGGGTAGAACCCCTCGAGCACTAGGCATTAGAAAATCGGCACCATCCACAGGTCGTTCAGCACATCTAATATCTACTGCGTCAGGTCGCCGCAAGTCTTTGAAAATGGGTTTGGCTGTTCACCTCGAGAAGTGCGTGGTAGTCTCGACCGAGCAGGGTAATCACAGCTTCCGGACACTCCCGACGAGGACGTTTATGACTGACAAAGGCATCTTCCAAAAGATCATCGACGGCGACCTTCCGGCGACCAGAGTCTACGAAGACGAGGGATTTTTGGCGATCAAGGACGTTGCACCCAAAGCTCCGGTACATCTGCTGGTCATCCCCAAAACCTTTAGCCCCCGCTTAGACGAGATGCTCGACGCGCAGGGCGCAGCCGACGTGGGCGAGCTTTTGGCAGCGGCGGTCAGGGCGGCGCGGGCGAACGGGCTGCGCGACTACCGGCTGGTCGTCAACGTCGGGGCGGGGGCGGGCCAAGAGGTCTTTCACACCCACGTCCACATTCTGGCGGGATGGGAGGATGCGCCGCCCGGCTAGGGTGACACGGGCGGGCGCGGAACGGTAGGCTAGGGGCCGTGACACCCCTTGAAGGAACCCGTTACGCGCGCGCGTCCGAAAGTGCGGCGCGTGTTCGCGTAACGAGCACGCTCAGGGCGCTGTTCTCGATCTGGGGTTACGAAAACGTCGATGTACCGGTGCTCGAGCGTTTCGACCCCGCGCATCCGGTCGCCGAACGTTCGTTTAAGCTGACCGGGCCGGAGGGTGAGCTGCTGGCGCTACGCGCCGACTACACCTTTGCGCTCGCCAAACTCGTTCGTTTCAACTACGGGCCGGGCGACCCCCCGCGACCCCTGCGGCTTCAGTACAGCGGGCAGCTCTGGCGGACGGTGGTTCCCGACATCGCCCGGACACGCGAGTTTACCCAGATGGGCCTCGAGCTCGTCGGGGTCAGCGGTGCCAGAGCCGACGCCGAGCTGATTCACCTGGCGCGCGAGGCGGTGCGCGCAGTTGGTCTCGCGCCCCGCGTCGAGATCGGTAATCCGGGGTTCGTGCGGGAGCTTTTCAGGCTCGCCGAGTTGCCTGCCGAACTGCGTAGAGACGCCGCCGACGCCATCGACCGCAAAGACCCCGCGACGCTTTCGGCGTTGCTCGAGCCCCTGCACTTGGCTCCCGACCTGTTGCGCGCGCTCCTGGGCGTTCCCGATCTTTACGGCGACCTGCGGACGCTCTCGGCGGCGAGAACCCTCGCCCCGTGGCCCGAAACGGCGGCAGCGTGCGACCACCTCGAGGCCGTCTTGACCGAGTTCGAGGACAGCAGCGAGCTCCTCCTAGACCTCGGTATGGCGCGGCGACTGTCGTACTACACGGGCGTCACCTTTCGCGCCTATACCTTTGATTTTGGACAACCGCTTTTGGGCGGCGGACGTTACGACGGCGCGCTTTTGCCGCTGGCGGCGGGGTTCGCTATCGGGTTGGAGCGTCTTCTTTCGGCGTTGCCCGAAGTCACCGGCGACACGCCGCCCATCGCCGTAAGCCTCAGCGATGACGGCGCGCGGAGGTTGCGGGGAGCGGGCTACCGCGTCGAGCGGGCGCTCACCGCCGACCCTGACGCGTTGCGAACCTACGCGCGGGCGCGCGGGATTCCGTATCTGCTAGCTGAGGGAGGGCTCGAGCCCCTCTCCCCCGAACGTCCCCTTTACGACCAGCTCACCGCGCTGCTGGAATTGCCGCCAAAACATGTCTAAACCGACCCTGAAGCTGACCCTGGCGCTGCCCAAAGGTCGCGTGATGGAGCGGAGCCTTACGGTGTTGCGGGCGGCGGGCCTGCACCTCAGCGCGCCCCCCGGTACACGCGCCCTGCAATACGACGCGGGCGGCGCGCGCGTCATCGAAATGCGAAATACCGACGTACCGACCTACGTCGATCTGGGCGTCGCCGACGCCGGGGTCGTCGGTAAAGACGTGCTACTGGAGTCCGGGCGGAGCGTCTACGAACCCGTCGATTTGGGGTTTGCCCGCTGCCGCCTGTCGCTGATTCGGCCCCTCGGCGCGACCGGCCCGGTGCGCCGCGTCGCCAGCAAATACCCGCGTACGACCCGGGCCTATCTGCAACGTCGCGGCCTAAGCGCCGAGGTCGTCAAGTTATCAGGAAACGTCGAGTTGGCGTGCCTGACCGGGCTCGCCGACGCTGTAATCGATATCGTCGAAACCGGCGGCACGTTGCGCGCGAACGACCTGGAAGAAACCGAGATTATCCTGGAGTCCTCCGCCCGCTTCGTCGTCAACCGCGCCGCCCTCAAGCTCAAAAGCGCCGACTTGCGCCCGCTGATCGAGGCGCTGCGCGCTCAGTCGGCAGGGTAGGTACGCAGCCTGGCGCTACAGATGACGCAACGTGAACGTGGTCGGCCCGCTCGAGCCTCGAGTTTGCAAAACAATAGCAGGTATCATCTGGTTTGTACCACACTTGTTCAGAGAAACGCAGTCTACCACGTGTTTTAGGGGACGATTCCTGCGGCAAACCGGTGCAGCATATATCAGAAGTGCTAAAAGTATCGTCCGGCCTGATCTATACTCTCCAATCCGGTTTCCGCCGTCACTACCCTTTAGCAAGTGGCAACCGAACAGACCTCCACGAGCTACAGGCCACATGCTACAAACTGCCCACCTGCCAGGTAGCTGATTCCGGTGGCGAACAGGCAGCACCAAACCCTAGCCGCTCGGTACCACCACCCGGTCGGCCTGCACCTCGGGGTCACGCGCCCCCACCCCTTGCGGCAGCGCGTAGGCCAAACCCACCGAGAGCGCCCACCACGCCAGATGGCTGTACTGCGCCGACTCGAACCAGGTCAGACCGAAAACCAGGTAGACGATACCGAGCACCTCGAGCCCCCAACCCTCACCCCGAGCCGTAACAAAGACGAAAAAACCGAACAGCAGCGTATAGAGCACAAGACCCACCAGCCCCACCGACACGGCGGTATCCAAAACGATGTTGTGCGCCTTGCTGGTCAGACCCCCGACGCGGTAAGTTTTGCCGTCCTCACCGAGGTACTCGAACGAGGTCTGGTTATTTCGCAAAACACGCACCACCCCGATAGGTTTGTCTTCGGCGTCCCTGGCAAGCCACTTCCTCCAGCGCACGTCGAAGTCGTTGACGTGCGGCCACGCCAGACCGAAACCGTTGAAACCCCAACCGAACAGGGGGCGCGCTCTGACACCCTCGGCGGCTGACGCCCAGAGATCGGTACGCATCGAGGTGAACTTAAAAGGGTTTTTAATGACGTCACTGAGTGGCGGCAGGGTTCGCGTCAAACCACTGCCGACCACCCCCGTCGCCAGCAGCGCCCCGGCTAAAACGAGCGGCGCAAACGCAATCAGCATCACCTTGCGCCCGCCCTGAACACGCCAGAAGCGAAACAACAAGTACACCATCCCGGCCCCGAAAGCGAGCATCACCCCGCGCGTCGAGGTGAGGTAGACCGCCCCCAAGAACGCCGCGTAGAGGGGCCAGACGATGCGCCCCTTAAGCCAGCCCCGTACGAGACAGACGAGCACCAGCACCGTGAGCGCGGCGAGGATAAAACCCACATGTCCACGGTTCGAGGTAAAGCCGATAGGCATAAAGCCGCGTGGAATCTGGTTTGCCGTATAGAGCAGCTTCTTGAAAACGACGCTCTGCCCCGACGTATCGGTAAAGTCGAGGGTCCAGTTGACGCTCTGCGCGAAAACCGCCCCGGCTGAGAGCACCCCGCCGATCAGCAGGCCGTAGAGCTGCGCCCTGAAAAGTTGTGGAAACCGCCTCAGCACGAGAGCGTTGCCGCACACGAGCGCCGCCATCCAAGCCCAGTACACCCAGCCGTCGCCCATCTCGTCGTTGGCGATCAGCGCGCTCCGGAACGTCACCGGGCTCAACCAGATCGTCACCATACCCGAGGCCAAAAACGCCAGCCAGAGAAAGAGCGCCACGTTCCAGCGCGCGGGTAGCCTAAAGGGTTGAGCGTGCTGCCCCCGCGACTTCAGCCACACCCAGCGCGCGCCCAGTACTAACAGTATGCTCCAGGTCAGGAGCGCCAGACCGATGATCAGATAGACTTTGGGCGTCGTCCAGATGTTGCCGAAAGGGTTGCCCCAGGGATTGATAAGCACCAGCGAGAGCGCAAAGAGCGTCGTATAGACGAACGCCAGGTCTGACGTGTCGAAGTGGACGAGTTTACGCACCTCGAGCCCCCAAAGTGCTGCCAGCTTCGGGCCGGATCGAGACGCCGGTGGTTACAGGGATTACGGAGCGCGGCACCATACTTTAGGCGTTGACAGACGCTTTACTGAACGTGAGACAGGTCATAAAAGCTATCGTACTAGATTGACCGGGCAGCACCGCTTACACCGGAAAGTAAGAGGTGACACCGGCGGATTTTGTGAGACAGGTTCTGCTTAGTAGGTTTTGCACGGTGAGGATGCTAAGTTGCGTTGACGTTTGCCCTTTGAGAAACACAACTGACCTCGTGACGGACGAGACAAACATCCACGTTCCGAAACTTCCTACTTCTTGCGTTCAGAGCGGCGAAAACTACCTTAGGTCGGGTTAAGAAGTCAACAGAATCCAGTTGCCGAGCAGGGCGGCTTAACGCTTCCGACGTTTGCCTCTACTCCCGCTCCAGGCGTGGTCGGGCTGAATCCCGTCTGCCAGCAGATGCAGCCACTGCGACAAATAGTAGCCCGAAAGCGCGCCGAGGCTAAGTTCGGGCCAGTTGTCGCTCAACCCGGCCTTGACCGAAAAGGTGTAGCCGAAGTACGGCCCGACCTGCGCCGCCGCCCAGCTCAGCGCCAGTGCCAAGAGCGCCAGATAGACGAGGCGGGTCAGTGGCCCGATAATCCAGGTGTGAGACAACCCCCGGTGACTAAACATCGCGCCGTAGGGTATCCAGAGCATCCCTAAAAGCCCCCAGTTGTTACGCGCCTGCATCCGGTTTTCAGCGAGGTCGAGGTCCGGCGTGACCAAAAAGGTACCGAGCAGGTAGCTGAGGCTAAAGGTTCGGAGCGTCTCCGAAGAGAAGAGCGTATCGAACTCAGCAGTCAGCCCATGCTCTCGGGCGTAGGCGTAGAAGGTGGCGGCGGCGGCGTAGGTGAGCAAGTTGATCGTTTCGTGCGCGCGACCACTCGGCATCTGCCCATGCTACCGCGTCCCTACCCGAATCCCGCAAAAAGAGCACAGCGGGGAGCATAGCGAAGGAGAGCACAACAAAAAAGGTGCCGAGGTTTCCCCCGGCACTTCGGTGTAAGAGCTCTTTAGAGCAGCTTAATTGCCGCCGGTCATACCACCGGTCATCATGCCACCGGTCATCATGCCGCCGGTCATCATGCCGCCTGACGTCTGGGCAGCGCCCAATGCGAGAAGTGTACCAATGGACAGAAGAAGAGCGAGTTTTTTCATGTTTCCCCCTATATAAGGTATGTTCGCGCAGCAATAGGTGAATTTAACGGACCAGGCACCCGTGCGCGTAGGAACCCCGTTCGTGCGGCTGTCTGTGCTAAATTGCCAACACACGCTTAGCCGGAGATCATGGTAACACAGCTGCTGGAAAAGTGCTACTCGGTCGCCTGCTGGATTAAGTTTTAGCGTTTGGGCGGTCAGATAATTCAACCGTACAGCTTTTTTGCGTCAGGCGGCCCCTTTAGACTGAGTGAGAAATGAAGTGTGTGCGGCGCTGAAACGTTAAGCTGGTCTGATGCAGACCTTAACCGAACGTATTCGCCGCGAAGGGCGCAACCTGGGCGGCGGCATCCTCAAGGTCGACGGCTTTATCAATCACCGCCTCGAGCCCGAGCTTACCCTCGAGATGGGCCGCGCGTTCGCCGAACGTTTCGGTGACGGGCGCGCCAACAAGGTCGTTACGGCTGAAGTAAGCGGCATCGCGCCCGCCTTAGCGACCGGGATCGCTTTAGGGGTACCCGTCGTCTACGCCCGCAAAAAACGCCCGCTGACGATGCCGGACGCGCTCGAAGCGCGCGCGCCAAGCCGGACCAAAGGCGGCGTCACCTCGCTTTATCTATCGCCCGAATACCTGGGCGCAGGCGACCGGGTGCTCCTTATTGACGATTTTTTGGCGTCGGGCAAAACGATTCTGGCGCTCGCCGAGCTTATCGGGCGGTGCGGCGCAGAGCTGCTCGGGGTTGGTTGCGTGATCGAAAAGACTTTTCAGTCGGGGCGCGCGGCGCTCGAGCCGCTCGGCGTCCCGGTGGTCACGCTTGCGGCGGTGACGCAACTCAGCGGGGAGGTCAGTGTCGTCGACGGCTCGTAACGGGCGCTCCGGCGGCTCCTGACCGGGTAAAGTAAGGGTATGACTACACGCAACGTTGTTTTGGTCGAAGGCTGCCGCACGCCGTTTATGCGCTCAGGTACCGACTATTTAGGGCTGACTTCATATGACTTGGCGCGGCTGGCGCTACGCGGCATTTTAGACAAAACCGGGCTTAAGGCCGAGCAGGTCGGTACCGTGGTGATGGGCAGCGTCGTGCAGAACGTCACGACCAGCAACGTCGCCAGAGACGCCGCGTTAGGTGCTGGCTTTTCGCACCGGACGCCCGCGCACACCGTGACGATGGCATGCATTTCAGGCAATCAGGCGGTCGTCAGCGCCGCTGAAGCGGTCCGCTCAGGTCAGACCGACGTGGCGATTGCCGGAGGCGTCGAGGTCTTATCCGACACGCCGCCGCAGTTTCCGTTGTCGGTTAGAAGGAGGCTCTATGAGTCGCAAAAGTACGGGTCGGCGCTCGAGTACCGCAAGCTCCTCCAGGGGTTGTCGCCGTCCGAATTTTTGCCGACCGCGCCCAGAGTCGCCGAGTACTCGACGGGCGAAACGATGGGCGAGAGCGCCGACCGGCTCGCCGCCGCCTTCGGCGTAACGCGCGAAGAACAAGACGCTTACGCGCTGCGCTCGCATCAACGGGCGGCGCAGGCGACCGCGGCGGGCAAACTTACCGACATCTTGCCCACCGCCGTCCCGCCGGAGTTCGGGCTGCTAACGAAAGATAATACCGTTCGTGCGGACTCGAGCCTCGAGAAACTGGCGTCACTCGAACCCGTATTTGTCAAACCGTTCGGGACGGTAACCGCTGGCAACGCCTCCCCGCTGACCGACGGCGCTTCGGCGGTTTTGCTGATGGAAGAAGAGGCCGCCAAAGCGCACGGTTTTACGCCGCTGGCGCGCCTCGGCGCGTACACGTTCGTCGCGCAAGACCCCGGTGAAGAACTGCTGCTCGGCCCGGCCTACGCCGTACCCCGCATTCTGGAACAGGTGGGCGCAACCCTCGCCGACGTAGACGTGCTGGAGCTTCACGAAGCGTTTGCCGGTCAGGTCTTGGCGGTGCTGCGCGCGCTGGAATCAGGCGTGTTCGCGCAGAAAAAGCTCGGCAAAGAGGCGCGCGTCGGCGACGTAGAGATGGACAAACTCAACGCCTGGGGCGGTTCGTTATCGCTCGGACACCCGTTCGGCGCGACCGGGACACGGCTCTTGACGATGGCAGCGCAGCGACTCCGGGACGAAGACGGGTCGCTCGCGCTGCTTACAGCGTGCGCCGCCGGGGGTCTGGGCCACGCGATGCTTTTAGAACGTATGGGGGATTCGTAATGGCTTTTTTTAACCTCGACACGCCGACGTCCGGTTCGGACGGTGTAGCCGTCATCTTTTTCGATCAGGAGGGGGGCCGCGTCAACACGCTCTCGACCGCCGCGCTGCGTGAGTTTGCGGGGGTGTTGGAGACCGTAGAACGCGGCGCAACGATCAAGAGCGCGGTCATCATCAGCGGCAAACCCGACTCGTTCGTAGTCGGCGCGGACATCAACGAGTTTTCGACCTTTGAGACCGCCGCGCAGGTCGAGACGCTGATTCATGAAGGTCACGCGCTGCTCGGGCGTTTGGAAAAGCTCTCCAAACCCGTCGTAGCGGCGGTTCACGGGGCGGCGGTCGGGGGCGGCCTCGAGCTTATCCTGGCGTGCCACTACCGCGTCGCTACCGGACATCCAAAAACCAAATTCGCACTGCCCGAGGTCAACCTGGGGCTGGTGCCGGGGCTCGGCGGGACGCAGCGGCTACCGCGTTTGGTGGGCTTGCAACAGGGTCTGGAGATGATCCTGACCGGCAAATCCATCTACGCAAAACCGGCCCTGAAGATGGGCCTGATAGACGCGCTTACGCACCCGCAGGGACTGCTCGAGGCCGGAAAACAGGCGGCGCGGGGTCTCGCGGACGGCAGCGTAGCGCGCCGCGAACCCAAACGCGACCTGCGGAGCCGGGTCACGAGCACCGTTTTAGAACGCACGCCGCTGAGCCGCGTCGTCTATAAGCAGGCAGCGGAGTCGGTACAGAAAAAAACGCGGGGCAACTACCCCGCGCCCGCTAAAATTATCGAAACCGTCCGTACCGGGCAGGAACAGGGAACGCAGGCCGGGTTGGACGCCGAAGCCCGGAACTTCGCCGAACTCGTGATGACCCCCGAATCGAAGGCGCTGATCCACCTGTTTTTTGCCAAAAACGCCGCCGAGAAAAATCCCTACCGGGGCGAAGCCAGACCCGTCCACCGGGTCGCGGTGCTCGGCGCGGGACTTATGGGCGCGGGTATCGCGCAGGTCAGCGCCGAGGGCGAGCACATGGTCGAGCTTAAAGACCGGACGCTGGAACTCGCCACCAAGGGCAAGGGGACGGTCTGGAAAGAGCTTAGCAAACGCGTCGGCAAGGGCCGGAGCAGCTTCGAGCGCGACCTTATCGACGCGCGCATCACGCCGGTCGCCGACTACGCGTCGCTAGCCGACGCCGACCTGGTGATCGAGGCGGTGTTAGAAGACCTCGAGCTCAAACAGCAGGTTTTGCGTGACGTCGAGGCGGTCGCCAAAGACGACCTCGTGTTCGCCTCGAACACCTCGTCGATTCCCATTCACAAGATCGCCCGCGCGTCGGGTCGCCCCGAACAGGTGGTGGGGATGCACTACTTCTCGCCGGTTCCCAAACTGCCGCTGCTAGAGATTATCGCCACCGAATCAAACCCGAAATGGGTGCTGGCGACCGCGTTCGAGGCCGGACGCGCGCAGGGCAAGACGCCGATTATCGTCGGCGACGCGCCCGGTTTTTACACCACGCGGATCGTGTCGATGTACATGAACGAGGCACTTTTGCTGGTTGAAGAGGGTGTAGGGGTACGCGACATTGACAAAGCCATGCGTGACTTCGGCTTCCCGGTCGGGCCGATTGCGCTGTTAGACGAGGTCGGCATCGACGTGGGCGTGAAGATCAACAAAGTGCTCAAGGAACCCTTCGCCGCGCGCGGGATCACCCTCAGCAGCCGGGGCGAGGTGCTCGTCGAGGCGGGGTTTTTGGGGCGCAAGAGCGGCAAGGGTTTTTACGTCTACGGCGGGAAAAAGGGCGAAAAAGAGGTCAATGCGGAGGTGAGCCGCTTTGTCGGGGGCGCAGCGCGCGAGGCGAGCGCAGAGGAGATTCAGGAACGGCTCGGGTTGGTAATGGTCAACGAAGCTGTGTTGTGCCTGGGGGAGGGCGTGCTGCGCTCGGCGACCGACGGCGATGTGGGGGCGGTGTTCGGGCTAGGGTTTCCACCCTTTTTAGGAGGGCCGTTCTGGTACGCCGACAGGCTCGGGGCGCGGGCGCTTTTGGGTAGACTCGAGGCTTTAGAACGTCAGCACGGCCCCCGCTTTCGACCGGCGGCGCTGCTACGCGAGCACGCCGAGCGAGGAACCCGGTTTCATAATTAACCCTGAGAGGCTTGTAGCCGTTGGCGTGTGAAAAAGCACTCTACTGGCCACACGCCACCGGCTACAAGCTGCCTCTACCGCCCCGTCTGCGCGCTGTAGGTACTCTCAAAAATCTTGTCGGCGTTGCTCGCTTCAAACCCTTCACGGCGTTCGGCGCGCGTCAGCTCGGCTTTGGCTTTGCCCTGATGTTCAGGTAGCGGACGCCGCTCGGCGAATTCGACGTACGAACCTGAAATCTGGTGCGTGTCGCCGCCTGCAAAGGTCGCGCCGATCATCTCGGCGACCGTCGAACTCTGAACCAGCAGCCCGTCGGGGCTCTCTTTAGCCTTGCCGCCCGAATCGTTGAGCTTAAAACCGTGCGCTTCTAAAAACGCGTTAAACGACGCCACCGTGCTGAACCCCTCCGGCAGGTTGTGAACCGAGACGGTGAAGTGGTTTAGGTAGTAGCGGTTGTAGATAACCCACGCCGCGTACTCGCTTTCGCTCGCTAACGTCTGGAAATCCTCATAGCTCGGCAAACGCCAGAGCGCCCGGTGCAAAAAGCTGTCGATTTCGGCGGCGCTGCCCAAGTCGAGGGCGTCTACCGGGTCGCTCGTCACCTCGTCTGTATAACTGCGGATAAGCTTTTGCGCCTCGTCCGAAAGCTCGTTTACGCGGAGTTCACTGATAAAGATGCGCGGCAGCTGCGGTTCGGGCGGGCTGTACCAGAAAGCCTCGAGCTTTTTGCCCGGAAAGGCGTAGGCGTCGCGGCGCTCGTAGCCCAGATGCAAAAAGATTTTTTCCAAAGACGCGACGCCCAGCTGCGGCACCCCCATCGTCCGAAAGGCGATGTGGTCGTTTTCTATGTCTTCCGGGCGTTCGATCAAACCGCCCCGAGTCATCGCCTGAAAGATGGCTTCAACGTCGGGCACACGCTCCTGATAGCGGCGCATGAGGCCGTCGAGCACACCGTTTAGCGTCTCGTTTTTACTGTTTAGCGTGGTCATGTTGCCTCCTTAGCTAAGACCATACACCAGGCTCGGAGGTGTATTCAAAAATGGGCGCACGCTTGTGAAGCGTTTTCACCCCGGAAGCTACTATTCAAAAGCTTGTCGTTGTGGTCGCAAAAGGTTCAAAAGTTCTCAAGACGACCGGGCGTCTTCTAAAGCGACCGGGAGCGGCGCAGGTAGGGGCAGTTTCAGATCGGGCAGCGCGTCTGGAAACTGCTCTTTGAGCACCCCTAAAAACGCCCGCACCGCCGGAATCTTGAGGCTCCCCGGCAAGATCGCCACGCCGATAGTGCGGACCAAAGGCTCGGTCAGCGGCACCCGCGCTACGCTGTCGGGCAGGTCTCGAAAGGCCAACTCAGGGACGACGCTGACCCCCAAACCCTGCTCGACTAGACTAAAGATAGTCGAGTCCTCGCGGATGCTGTGGATCGTGGAGCGAAACGGCAGCTTCGCGTCACGCAGATATTGCTGCGCGACGCGCCCACACTGGTCGTCGTTGTCGTACAGGATGAGGGGCAATTCCAGCAGATCGGCGCGGCTTACGGTCCCCTGCGCTAACGGATGGTCTTTTGGCACGAGGGCGATATAGGGGTCACTTAGCAGTTCCCAGACAAGCGCGTCTTCAGGATAGGGGGTCTGCAACATGGCGACTTCTGCGCGTCCGCTCAGAAGCAGGTGCTCGAGTTCCGGCAGGTCACCATCGGCCTCGAGTAGCCCGACCTGAAGCTCCGGATAGCGGCGCGCGAGCCGTGCCACAGCTTTGGAAAGAATGTGTCTGGCGGCGCTGCGAAAAGTAGCGACGCGCAACGTACCCTGAAGCGTTCCGCGCGCCAGCCCCGCCTCCTGCTGAATCGCAGCCTCCAACCCCAAAAGCTGCCGTGCGTGAACGGCGACCTGCTCCCCAATCGCCGTCGGGCGCGCCCCGAACCGTCCACGCTCCAAGAGCCTGACGCCCAGCTCGCGCTCCAACTCGGCAACCGCGTACGAAACAGCCGACTGCGCGCCGCCGAGCTCGAGCGCCGCCGCCGAAAAACTTCCCGTTTCGATTACGTTCAGCAGGGCGCGGAGTTGAGGCAGAGTCATCCTCTAAGCATAACGTCGCCGCAAGGTTTCGTCTATCAAAAATCCTGATACAAGGCACTTCATCTATCACCCTGCCGCTTTGTTCTTTGCCGCCGTTGTCCTTAGCATAGGGTATCTAGGAGGTCTTCTATGAAGACTGCGCCCGCACGTTCGTTTCCCCGCCCCGACTTCCCTCATCTCCCCAGCCCCCGGCTGCCCAAAAGAGCCGCCGAGATGGCCCTCACCGTCACCCTGCTCGCCCTTTTCGCAGCCGCGTGGTTTCTCACTCAAAGTCGGCAAGAGGTCGTACCTGCGACGCCCGAAGCGCGGCTCGAGCTGCTGCTTTCCGGCGTCGTGACGAGCAGCCTCAGCGTGGGTGCCGACCAATTAAGCGTGCAGTGCAGCCCGTCCGGATTTCAGTTGAGCACCGCAGGGACGACGTTCCCGCTTGCACTGGCCTTTGACGCGCCCACTTCGGCGAACGCTACCTTTTACGTTCTGGGCTCGAGGGACAACCTTGCCCTGACGCTAAACGGCGCGGTCTACACGCTCGTCAGCGGCACCGTGACGACCACGCCGGGCGCTCGCACCTTTAACGCCTCGTTTATAGACGCGCAGAGCCAGCCGTTACAGCTAAACGGACGGTTACGCTGCTCGTAGAAAGGCGCACCTACGAAACCCGGCCTGTTACGCCGGGTTTTGTCTGGTCAGGCGTCGGTGCTTGCGTTACCGGCAATCTTCTTGAAAACGCTCTCTAGACCGTTTGCCCTACGAACGTTTCAATCCTCTCCAACGCCTTTTCGATATTTTCCATACTCGTCGCGTAGGAAAATCTGGCCTGTCCGGGCGCGCCGAAGTCGGTTCCGGGTACGACGGCGACGCGGGCCTCGTTGAGCAGCAGCAGCGCCGCCTCGGTCTCGTCTCGGTGAATGGGCGTAAAGTCGCTCATCACGTAAAAGGCACCCTGCGGTTTGGGCGCTTTGAGGCCGATACGGTTGAGGCCGTCTACCAGCACGTCCCGCCGCGCCACGTACGCTTTTTTGGTCATCTCGACGAACGCCGCCGTTTTCTCGACCTCGTTTAGCGCCGCGACGACCGCGTGCTGCGCGACGGCGTTGGCGCTACTCGTGACCTGGCCCTGAAGCTTGTTCATCGCCTTGATGAGTGGCTCAGGCCCGGCCCCGTAACCGATACGCCAACCCGTCAGCGCGTACGCCTTGCTCGCGCCGTGAATAATCAGCGTCCGGTCCTGGGCGAACTGCGCCGCCGAAACGAACTCGCCCTCGTAAACGAGATGCTCGTACAGATCGTCGGAAAAAACCCACAGGTCGCGCTGCTGCGCTAACTCGGCAATCCCGCGGACAAGCTCAGGCGGATAGACCGCGCCGGTCGGGTTCGAGGGCGAGTTGACCAAGATAACCCGGGTACGGTCCGTAATCGCCGCCTTGATCTCGTCGAGACTCGGGACGAAACCCGCTTCGGGCCGCACCATGACCGGTACCGGAACGCCGCCCGCAAGCTGTACCTGCGTCGGGTACGAAACCCAATAGGGCGCAGGGATGATGACCTCGTCGCCGGGGTTTAGCACCGCCATAAAACCGTTGTAGAGCACCTGTTTGCCGCCGGTACTTACAGAAATCTGGTTCGCCGCGTAGCTGAGGCCGTTTTCGCGCCTGAACTTTTCGGCGACCGCTTCGCGCAGTTCGGCGGTGCCTTCGGCGGGCGTGTATTTGGTCATGCCCCGGTCGATAGCCTCGTGCGCCGCCGCCAGTACGTGCTCGGGCGGCTGAAAATCGGGTTCTCCGGCGGTCATGGCGACCACATCGACGCCGCTACGTTTGAGTTCGTTGGCTTTGGTGTTAAACGCTACCGTCGCGGCCGCTTTGAGGGTTTTGAGGGTTTCGGAGAGTTCAGGCATAAAGTACCTTTCAGATTCGGGGTGACGGCACCCAAGCTAGCTGGGTTGTACGGTTCACGGCCCCGCCGCCCCAACCTCGAGCGCCAGATAAGCCTCCATGTCGCCCGGGTTTCCCGTGACGGTTACGTTCCCGTCTTTTGGAAGATAACGGGCTATCAGGATAGAGGTGCCTCCGGTTGAAGGGAGTTTGGTAACGGATTGTGTCGGAGCGGTAGCGTTGAAGCTGTCCAAGTCAAAGTCACTATCGTCTATCGTTCCGCCCAAAATCCCGTCGTTGACACCCAGAGAGTAAGAGACGTTGCTACCACCAGGGCCGATCACAAAGGTAATGCGCTGCTGACCCGACGGATCGGCCGCCCCACCCAGCGCCGTCAGGTAGCGACTCTCGAGCGCGCCCGCCCGGTTGCGTTCATAGTAGAACAGTCCGACTTGAAAGGTGTCGCCCTCATAGGTATAGGCGAACGCCCAGCTTTTGAGCCCCAGATGGTGAGCGACAGCTTCAGCAGGAAGCTCGAGCGCCACCAGCGGAACCTCAGCCAAGGGATTGGCGTTTTGGTCGGACTGGGCGACCGCGAAGGGCGTTGAGACGAACAACGCAGCTACAGCTCCGTTCATATCCACCTCCACAAACAAAAAACGGCCCTGATGTACTCAGAGCCGTCTCGACGTTGCCTTGCCGGTCTCTTTAGAGAAGCTCTTCAGGCTTGAAAAAGATACCGATCTCGCGTTCGGCGGTCTCGGGTGCGTCCGAACCGTGCGCGACGTTTTCGTCGATGGTACTGGCAAAGTCGCCGCGAATCGTACCGAGAGCCGCGTCTTCGGGATTCGTCGCGCCCATCATCTTGCGCCATTCCAAAATCGCGTTTTCGCCCTCGACGACCATCGCTACGACCGGGCCGCTGGTGATAAACGAGACCAGACCCTCGAAAAAGGGTTTGCCCTGATGTTCACCGTAATGTTTTTCGGCAGTTTCGCGGGGAATCTGCGTGAGTTTCATGCCGACGATCCGGAAGCCTTTTTGCTCGAGCCTCCGAACCACTTCTCCGACCAGGCCGCGTTTCACGCCGTCGGGTTTGACCATTGCGTAGGTGCGCTCAAGTGACATAACGAGGCAGCGTACCACACGCGGCGGGTCTCGTCGGCGCGTTTACGCCGCGGGTAGTCGCGTCATCTCGCAGGAAAACGCAAGCAGCTGATCTCTTGCTTAGGAAAGCCAAACCCGAGTGAGAGCGTGTAGCGCTGCTGAGATGCCGTAAGCCGTTTTGCGTTCAGTATGTTCAGCGTCGGTGTGTCTCGAGCCGATCTATCCGAAGTCAGTCGGACACAGGGAGACTTTCCCCTCAAGACGCGCCCTTTGTCACCTGTAAATCTTTGGGAAAAAGCTTGCGAATCAGCCGAATCTGCCCACGGTGGTTTACCTCATCCTCGAGGACGTGAAACCACCTGAAATAGGTGTTGGCGGGCTCTCCCCAGTTCGCGTCTTCCGCGTGGAGCCACTCGTCGTCCAGATGCAAAAACCCTTCGAGCGTCTGCGCCCGTACCCGCGCCAGTTCGCTCAGGTAGTGCTCGAGTTGTCTACCGCGCAGCACCTTACGCCCCGCCTCACCGAGAGCGCGCGCCGGGGTCTCCCAATCGACCTCTTGCGAGGCGACGGTTCCGAGGTAGTAGCCTTCTTCGACGGCGGCGACGTGCGCGAGCAGCATCCCGATAGAGTTGCCCTCCGGGTGTGGCAGGAAATCGAGTTGCGCGGTAGTCAGGTCTCGAGCAGAGCGCAGCGTGGTTTGGCGTGCGTAGTGCATCATCCCCAGCAGGCGGCCTATGTGCGGCGTGTAACCGGGCTGGTCGGTGAGGAGCATGGGGTGAATCATCTTTACACCCTACCCCGCAACCTGTTTTTGTCGGCGCAGGGCCAGACTCCAGTCTGATCTGTACGAGGCATTGCGCTACATCTTCGGAAGCTTTTTGTCAGAACATGCTCTGCTCGGCAAGTGCTCACCAGCCCGCAGCGATTCGCTCCAACTGCGCCAGATGATTCAGGTCGTGTCCCGCCGACACGCGCACGGACAGGCCGACCGAAAAAGGTCCGCGTTCGGGGTGATTTACCTCTCCGAGCCAGTCCTCAAAGGTAAAGCTCGCGTAACGCGCCAGATTCCAGGCGCGCAGCCCCCGAAACGTTTCTAAAGCCAGGCTGGGCTCGAGGCGTCCGTAAGGCGCAGCCCAAACGTCCTGGTCAAACGGTTGCAACGTCTCGACGCCCGCGACCATCTGCCGGACGCGGAAACCGACGCCGAGTTCTACGTCGGCTAAGTGCGCGACGAGGTGCCGCGCGTCCCATTTTCCGGGAGCGTAGGCGCGTCCCCAGTCCCCGTCGTCAAAGGTTTGGGTAAGGGCCTCGAGCTGCGCGGGCGTCGCCTCGAGTACCAGAATCGGGTCGCGGTCGCCCAAAAGCCCCAACATCCGCGTTACGTAAGGATCCATGTATCAACTATAGCCCTGCCCGAAACCCCCAAAACGTCCCGCTCCGGACACCCTGCCCAGAGGAAGTCGGTACAATAAAGCGCATGGCAGACACCCCCGAAATCAGCGTGCAAGAAGCCCAAAAACGCGTCGAGAACGGCGCGCTCCTCCTCGACGTACGCGAGCAGGCAGAGTACGACGAAGAGCGTATCTCCGGCAGCCAGCTGCTGCCCCTTTCCGAACTGATGGCGCGAGCAGGCGAGTTGCCGCAGGGCCGCGAGATCATCGCGCAGTGCCGAAGCGGAAAACGTAGCGCGCAAGCCACCGACTTTTTGCGCGAGCAGGGGCTCGAGGTCACCAACATGGAGGGCGGCATCTTGCGGTGGAAAGCTGAAGGGTTGCCGACCGAAAGCGGTTCGGAGGGGTAGCGTCAGCGGTTGAATCCGAAAGCACGCAACGTTTTCCACGCCGACACTTGTAAAGCAACGCCCGAAGATAGCGCGTTGCTGTCAGCTCTGGCGGTGCAAACCTACACGGCGGCGTTCGGTCATTCTATGAGCGCCCCCGATTTAGCTGCACATTTGGAAACAAACCTGTCACCTGAACGGATGAGCGAAATGCTCTGCGACGATGTGTTTTTGCTCGCACGCGTAGCAGGCGAAACGGTCGGTTTCGTTCAGTTCGGCGACGCTCATAGGGGCAGGGACGGCTACAGACCGTTTGGAGCTCAGCCCGGCGACAAAGAGGTGCGCCGCCTGTACATTTTGGCGGCATTTCAGGATCGTGGTCTCGGCTCGAGCCTGATGGACGCGGCGCTAGCTGGCCTCGCTGGAAAAGCTGTCTTTTTGGATGTGTGGGAAGACAACGAGGGTGCTCGGCGGTTTTATGAACGTTACGGCTTTCAGAGGGTTGGAACGAGAGCCTTTCGCACTGCGTCCGGCGACGTGACCGGGGTGGATTTGGTCATGGTTCGGCGTCCCTGAGCCGTGTCCAGGAGATGAGTAAAGCTTGAGTCGGGGTTCATCTTTCTCTTAAGTTTCGCTTCAGCGTCCCGTGTTATGGTCTCGCTTAATAGAACCTGTGTAGAGGAGACCCGTTACAGACCCGCAAACGCGACGTGCGCCGCGCAGACACCTCACACATCTCTAAGGAGCAGCTTATGAAGCCTTTTCTCGCCTTTGTCGTTCTCGCTCTTGTCGTCGCCGGTTGTAGCCAGCCCGCGTCGGCACCAGCGCAACCGGCGCAAAAACCCCTAGAATTGCAGTTCGGTACCGCAGGCGACGATTACGTCGAACATTTGGCTGTCAATGAGAATGGGGTTTATCTGGGCGGTCAACGAAACGGCAAACCGGCCCTCGTCAAGTTTTCACGTACGGGCCGCATTCCCTGGACTAAAAGTTTGGCGAGTACCGGCAACGTCTTGGAAGTCGCGCTCAGCTCAGCAGGAGATGTGTACGCCCTCTACCGCACAGACGACGCACGTTACGCCGTTCGCAAATATACCCAAGACGGCGCTTTGGTGTGGACACGAAAGTTTAGCAATCCGAGCGGCGACGACTTCGATATTTTCGTGTCGGATATAGACGCGCAAGACAACGTCTACTTGGCCTTCTCGAATTATGGAAACCCCGAAACGGAACTCAGGAAGTACAGTTCGGACGGTAAACTGGTATACGACAAACAAGTCGCCGGGTCCATCCGTGACCTCGCTGTAACCTCGAGCGGAACGACTTACACTGTGTCGGAGCAGCATCTCACACGTTATACTTCTCAAGGTCAACAAGTCTGGCAGAGAACGCTACCGTTTGCAGCTACTGATGTTGCGCTCGGTAACAGCAGCCAGATTTACGTCGGTGGTTACGACCCGAGCTTCTACGAAGACCGTCAATTGCTCGCCAAGTACAGCAGCAGTGGTAGCAAAAGCTGGCAGCGAACGGTTAGAGAGGGATTTTTCTCGAGCCTTCAAGCTTTAGACGCTGATACAGTGGGCAACGTTTTCGTCGGAGTTGAATACCATGAAGACCCCTATAGCAACGTGGAAGTGTACTTTTACAGCTACAACGCGGCAGGGACACGTTTAGCGAAGCGCCTTCTGGATTTCGGTGGTGACGACAGCCTGCTGGGCGAGATCAAAGCTCTGAGCGCCACAGAGGTTTATGTTGGAGGGACAGTTTTGAACTACGGAGACAGCGAGCTAGACGGTTTTCTAGCGCGTCTGAACGGTCTGACCGGAACCGTAACCTGGCAGCGTTGACAAGAACGTTGAGAACGTAACCCGGCCTCATCAGCGTGCGGCGGCTCTAGGAATTTCAGAGCCGCCGCGCCTTTTTCGTTGGTCATGTTTTGTTGTGTTGAGGGTGCTCGAGCGCCAAGTTACCGACCAGCGAAGAGTTGACCCATCCCCAGAAGACCGTACCACCACCCCGGCAGCACCCCGAGCGCCACCGTACCGAGGGCAGCGAGGGCGATAGCCACACCGGTCAGCGCGCTTTTGCTACCGACTTCGGTGGTTTCAGGGTCGCGGAAGTACATCACTGCGATCACGCGCACGTAATAGATCGCCGCGACAATACTCGTCAGGATGGCGATAATAGCAAGTGAGGTATAACCGGCTTGCAGCGCCGCCTGAAAGACAAAAATCTTACCGATAAACCCGGCTAGAGGCGGAATGCCTGTGAGTGACAGCAAAAACAGCGCCATCGCAAACGCCAGGTAGGGGCGGGTTTTGCCGAGACCCGCGAAACGCTCCAAATCGTCGCCCTGATCTTTGCGGTCGGTGAGCAGGCTCAGCACCGCAAACGCTCCCACGTTCATGAAGGTATAGGCCGTTAGATACCAGATAATTGCCTCGCCGCCCACCGTATCCGCCGCAAGTAGCGCCAGACCCAAGTAGCCTGCGTGCGCGACGGCGGAGTAGGCCAAGAGCCGTTTGACGCTCCGCTGCGCGAGCGCCGCGAAGTTGCCGATGATCAAGGTCAGCGCCACGAGTACCACCAGCGCCTGGGTAAGCGCGCCGTCTAAGTTAGGATAGACGAGCGTAAAGACGCGGAGAAGCGCGGCGAATGCCGCCGCCTTGACCACGACGCTCATAAACGCGGTGACCGGAGTAGGCGCGCCCGTGTACACGTCGGGCGACCACTGATGGAAGGGGGCGAAGGCGGCCTTAAATGCCAATCCGCCCAGAACGAACGCGCCGCCGAGCGTCGCCAGCACGCCTTGCGAAAACCCTTCGGTTTGCAGCTGCTGCACCACCCCGAGATAGGTGAACTGCCCGGTCGCGCCGTACATCAGCGCGATTCCGTAGATTAAAAAGGCCGAGGCGAACGCGCCTAGCAAGAAGTATTTCATCCCCGCCTCTTCAGAAGCCCTCGCATCTTGTCGCCACGCCGAAAGTACATAGACTGCGAGCGACAAAATCTCGAGGCCCAACAGGAGTGTGATAAAGTCTCCGGCAGCTGCCATCACCATCCCGCCGGTCGCGCTCAGCAGTATCAGCGGGTAGAATTCGTAACCACCCAACCCGCGCTCTACGGCGTCTACCGACAAGAGCAGCACGAGCGCCGTCCCGAGCAAGATAAGCGTGTTAAACGCCAGCGCGTTTGTGTCCGCCAAGTAGCGCAGCCCGAACGCGCTCAGCGGTTCGGCGCTGCCGAAAAGTCGTGCGTTTAGCACCATCGCCACCAGCACCCCGGCGAGGCTTAAAAAGGCGACGGGGCGGGTGCTCTTAAAGTTGAGCCCTGCGAGCACCCCGATCGACGCGGTAAGGAGCAGCGCCAGGGGCGACGAGACTACGAGCCAGTTAATGTCCATCGTCCCCTCCAGAAGTAGCCGGTGCAGGCTGGGCCGGTGGCGTCGTAGGCCCGGCAGACGCTCCCGGCGCGTCATAGGTAGCGACGCGGGCGGCCTGCGTCTCGATTCGCGCCAGCTGCGGTTGCGGAAATAGACCGAACCACAAGATGCCCAGGACGAGCGGGACGAGCGCCATAAGCTCGAGCCCTCCCACCTCACGTACGTCCTCTTTAGCGTCGACTTGGTAGAGACGCTGATACATATTGACGCCGTAAACTCCGGCAGCGATTACGGCGAGCGTAGCGAAACCGCCCAGCCAGGCGTTCCGCTCGAACGCTCCCAGCAGGCTCATAAACTCACCGGGAAAGTTCGATAAACCCGGTACGCCGATGCTGGCAAACGTAGCGAAGAGCGTCAGAGCCGCCAGAGCCGGAGCGGATTTGGCGAGCCCGCCGTATTCGGACAGCTCGAACGAGCCGCGCCTCGAGTAGAGCATTCCGCTGATCAGAAAAAGCGCGCCGGTCGAGAGCATCTGCGCGGCGAGCAAGTACATCGCGCCGCCCAAACCTGCCAGATAGAGACCGAATACCCCCACCCCGACGATGCCCATGTGCGATAGCGAGGCGTAGGCGAGAAGCCGTTTGAGATGCGTTTGACTCGTAGCGACGACGCCCGCATAGACGGCGGTAAAGGCGGCCAGCGCGAGCAGATAAGGCGTTATGACCGCCGCCGCCGCCGGAAAGAGCGGCAACGCAAAGGCGAAAAAGCCCCAACCGCCGACCTTGTAGAGCGTCCCGGCAACGTCGGCGACACCCGACGGATGGTTTTGTTCGTGAAAGTCCGGTAACCAGCCGTGCAGGGGCCAGAGCGGTAACTTGACGGCGAAAGCCAGTGTAAACGCCAGAAAAAGCCATACTTGCGTCGTAAGCGGCAACGTTTGCGTCGCAGGCAACAGGTCTACCATACGAAAACTTGCCGCGCCCGAGAGGGGCCGCAGCGCCAGAATCGCCACCAGCATCGGAAACGACCCGGCGACGGCGTAGGTCAGGTATTTGAGCGCGGCGGGGCGGCGGTCCTCCCCGCCCCAGATGCCCAGAATCAGCACGCTTGCAACTAGCGCCCCTTCCCAAAAAACGTAGAAAAGCACCAGGTCTTGCGCTAAAAAGAGACCGTTGATACCCGCCTGCATCGCCAGCAACAACGCCAGCAAGCCCCCCGTACGTTCCTGCACCACAAAGCTCGCGTAGAGCGCGGTCGGCAGCATGACCAGCGCCGCCGTCATGACCAGCACGCTGCCTGCGCCAGCGGGCGAAAGGGAGAAGTAGAGGCCGAAAGGTTCGATCCACGGCACTTCGAAATCGCCTACCTGCGGGAGCGCGAGCGCCGTCAGGAAGGTGAACATACCCGATACGACGACGAGCGCGCGTTGCAACCCTTTGGGCGCGATCAGCAGCAGCAGCGCGCTGAAAAGCGGGATCAGAATGGCGGCGAGCGTCATGCGCCCACCCGCGACAACGCCACGACCAGCGCGAGCAGCGCCAGCCCGACAAGCATCATCAGCGCGTAGACGCGTACATAACCCGACTGCACCTGCGCGACGGACTGCCCGACCTCGTCCACACCACCCCCCGAACGCCCGAGTCCAGGCTCGAGCACCTCCTCTTCAACTTCACGAAACCCGCCCGCCAGCCGTTCACCCGGACGGACGAACAGGGTTCGGTAGAGCGCGTCGAAGCCGAGAGCCGAACCCGAGGCCGTCCGCAACGCGCCGAAGCGTTCGCCCAGTCCAGCGCCCAAACCACGCGCGTACCGCAAGTACCCAAGCCCCAACCCGAGCGCCGCCGCCGCCACCGACAGGCCCACCAGCAACCACTCGGTCGCCAGCGGCGGATGGCGAAAGGTTGCGGCGGTGGGCGTCTCGAGCCACCCCGCCACGAGGTTCGGAAAGGCAAACTCCGGCAACCCGATATATCCGGCGAAAACGCTCAGCACTGCCAAAATCACCAGCGGTACCGTCATCACCCGTGGCGACTCGTGAAGGCGGCTGCGCGCGGCGGGCGTCAGGCGTTCTTCGCCCGCGAACACCCGGTAGTACCAGCGGAACATATAAAACGCCGTCAGCACCGCCGTCAGCAGCAGCACCAGATAGAGCAACAGTGGGTTGGCACCACCCAGCAGTTCGGTCGTGTAGGCGTGCGCCAGAATCGCGTCTTTGCTAAAAAACCCCGACAGCAGCGGAACACCCGAAATCGCCAGCACCGCCACCAGCGCAGTTGTTCCAGTCAGCTTCATGTGTTTGCCAATCCCGCCCATTTTGCGAATGTCCTGTTCGCCGCCAAGCGCGTGAATCACCGACCCGGCCCCCAAAAACAGCAGCGCCTTGAAAAATGCGTGCGTCAGCACGTGGAAGATACCGACCCAGTACGCGCCGACGCCCACCGCTACGAACATAAAGCCGAGCTGCGAGATGGTCGAATACGCCAGAATCTTTTTGATGTCTTGTTGCGACAGCGCGGCAAACGCCGCTACGAGCGCCGTGATTGCCCCTACCCACGCGACCACCGCCGACGCCGCCGGGGTGCTGGCAAAGAGTGGCGCAGCTCGAGCGATCAAGTACACGCCCGCCGTGACCATCGTCGCAGCGTGGATCAGCGCCGAAACCGGCGTGGGACCCGCCATCGCGTCGGGTAGCCAGGTCTGAAGCGGCAACTGCGCCGACTTGCCACACGCTGCCAGCAAATAGAGCAACCCCAGCACCGTCACTACCGCCGAACCCGCCAGCAGCGGCGCAGCGGCGTTGACCTCGGCGATGTCGAGCGTCCCAAACGTCTTGACCGTCAAAAACATCGCCAGCAGGAAGCCCACATCGCCGATGCGGTTGACGATAAACGCCTTACGCGCAGCGTCGGCGTTTTCCTTGATGGCGTACCAAAAACCGATCAGCAAGTACGAGCAGACCCCGACGCCCTCCCAGCCCAAGAACATCAGAAAAAACGAATCGGCCATCACCAGCACCAGCATCGCCGCGACGAACAGGTTAAGTCCGGCGAAGTAACGACTGAAACCGGGGTCGCGGTGCATATAACTCGCCGAGTAGACGTGAATGAGCAGACCGACCCCGGTGATAATCAGCATCAGCGTGACGGATAAAGGGTCGATGACAAAGCCCAGGTCGAGGCTGAACGAGCCACCTTGCAGGTAAGACCAGAGCGGAATCCGGGCGGTGCGTTCCGGATACGCCGCCAAACCGAACGAGGCCAGCACCGAAAGCACGAAGCCGGTTCCTACAGCGGTCGCCGCGATGATACCCGGCAACGGTTCGCGTAGACGCTTGCCGAAAAAGCCGTTGACAAACGCGCCCAGAAGGGCCACTAAAGGGGCCGCAGCCGCCAGCGTTACGACCGTCATAACCTTACCTTCATAAACGAACCTCAGAAAGTGTATCGACGTCCGCCGAGTTACGGTAACGGAAGATAGCGACCAGAATCCCCAAACCTACCGCGACCTCGGCGGCGGCGACCGCCAGGATGATAAACACGGCGGCCTGTCCGGAGAGCGCCACCTCTGCCCCGGCGACGCTCCACTGCCGCGCGTAGGCGACGAGCGCCAGGTTCGCCGCGTTGAGCATCAGTTCGACCGATAAAAAGATCAAAATTGCGCTCCGGCGCGTCAACACGCCGACCGCGCCGATCACGAAGATCACGCTGCTCAGCGCCACATAGTATTCAGTCGGAACCGGGCCGCTAAGCATGGATGGGCTCCCGGTCGCGTTCTGCGGACCCTGTCTGGTCTTGGGGCAGGTCCTGGTCACGATCGGCTTTGGCGGCCCGCCGCTCGATCAAGCTGACCGCGCCGACCGTTCCGGTCAGCAAAAGCACCCCGACGAGCTGAAACGCCAGCACGAACTGACTAAAAAGCACCTCGCCGAGCGGCCCCGCCCCGCCGCCCCGTAGCGCGAGGCTAAAGGTGGTGACGTCGGGTAACGGGCGCGGGTTCGCCAGTACCGAAGTCATCAGGCCGACGAGGGCGATCAGGCCCACAAAGTAGGCGGCCGGTTGTACCCACCGCAGACGCTGGGCGCGTTCATCACCTTGCGCGTTCAGGAGCATGATCACGAACAAAAAGAGCACCATAATCGCGCCCGCGTAGACGATTACCTGAATTGCTGCCAGAAAGTGCGCCTGAAGCGTAACGTAGGTGATCGCCAGCGTGAGGAGCGTCCCGACGAGCGAGAGCGCCGCGTGGACGGGTTGCGGCAGCAAAATCACGCCGAGCGCGCCGAGGATCATCACGGTGGCGAGAAGAAAAAAGATTAGCACGGCTGAACCCGTACTGAGTGCTGAGTAGCGAGTGCCGAGTAGTGAGCCAAAAACTCAGCACTCGGCACTGGGAACGCGGTACTCATTAGTAGTCCACCCCCTCGAGCTCCACTCGCTGCCCCGCCTTGAACCCGAGTTCTACGGGTTTGTCGAGTTTATCCGCCTCGCGCCGCTGCCATTTCGAGCCTACGGTTCCGACCAGCATGTCGTCTTTGCCGTAGGTAAAGTCGTCGTACTTAAAGTCTGCCAACTCGAACTCGTGACCCATGACGACCGCCCCGGTCGGACACGCCTCTTCGCAAAACCCGCAAAAGATGCAGCGGAGCATGTTGATTTCATAGATGCTGGCGTAACGCTCGCCCGGTGAGGTCGGGTTTTGCGGGTCGTTTTCAGCGGCCTCGACGTAGATAGCGTACGACGGACACGCCGCCGCGCAGAGCGAGCAGCCGATACACTTCTCGAGCCCGTTCGGGTGCCGCAAGAGGTGATGACGCCCGCGAAAACGCGCCTTGATGTCCGCTTTTTGCTCCGGATACGAGACCGTTACGGGTTTCTTGAACAGGTGCGAGAGCGTCACCCCCATCCCTTTAGCGATATCTAAAACACTCATATAATCACTCCTTCTGAAAGGCTCATCTGCCGACACCCTGGGTTAAACCGTCTACTCGGGGCAGGGTACCTCGAGAGTAAAAATGTGGGACGAACAGCACAGTGTGCGAAGCCATCCCCGCAATTTGGACACACGCCGCGCGAGACGAACATCTAAAATCTGCCGGTAAATACTCTTCACAACATTTGTAGCTTGACCGAAAGTACAACATCTTACGTCTCCATCAGTCTGGTTCAGGTATCTGAACGGCGTCACCGACGCGGATTAGACCGCCGGAAACGATGCCCGCACGCAGCCCCGCCTGATGCACCATCCCCAGCACCTCCGGATGAACGAGGGTGGCGAGGTGGTTGCACGGTTCGCAGAGGCGCGTGCCTTTTAGGGTCACGTCGCCTAGCTGAAAGGTTTTGCCGACTAACGTGTTGAGGTTTACCCCGGCGGTGACGAGGTTGCGGCGCAGGTCGCGGGGCTCGAGCCTTACCCCGCCACGCGCGTTAAACGCTTCGACCATCTCCGACTCTACCAGCGTGACTTCGTACGAGGGCGCTTCGACGGTTCCCGAAAAGGTTCCCTCGCCGCTAAAGTAACGGTCGCCTTCCAAACCGTACCCCGCCACAGCCCGCACGGAGTCCGAGGCCACCATCGGCGCTTCGGCGGCGGGCGCGGTAAAGATGCCTACGACGCTAGAGGACAAACGCGATCACCGCCGCCGTCACCAACGCACTAAAAAGCGCGATCTCAAAAAGCCAGATCCACCCGAACCGCATCAGCTGATCGTAGCGAAATCTGGGCAACGTCGCGCGCAGCCAGATAAACAAAAACATAAAAATCGCCATCTTCAGGAGCAGCCAGATAAACGGCCATTCGGAGATGCCCGGAATCAGCGCGTCTAAAAACGCCGGGCCGCGCCAGCCCCCCAAAAAGAGCGTGCTGATAAACGCCGCCGCCGTCATCATATTGACGTATTCGGCCATCTGAAAAAGCGCCCACTTGATCGACGAATATTCGGTCAGGTAGCCCGCGACGATCTCCTGCTCCGCTTCGGGCAAATCAAACGGTGTGCGGTTGACCTCGGCGACCGACGAGATGACGTAGGTCACAAACGACACCGCGAGCGGCAACCACAAAAACGGGCTCAGCGACCAAACGCCGAAATCGACAATCTCACGCAAGTTGAGCGTCCCGGCAATCAAAATGATGGTCAGCGCCGAGAGCCCGAGCCCGAGTTCGTACGAGATCATCTGCGCCGACGAGCGCAGGCCGCCCAAAAGCGAGTATTTGCTGTTCGACGACCAGCCCGCCAAAAAGATGCCGTACACACCGATACTGGTCGCCGCGAAGATATACAGCAGCCCGATATCTAAATCGACGATCCACGGATTGAGACCGAACAGGCTGCCCGCCGGTCCCGCCGGAATCGCGCCGAACGCCGAGAGCGCGAACATGATGCTGACAAACGGAGCTAAAAAGTAGACGAAACGGTCCGACGCCGAAACCACGATGTCCTCTTTGAAAATCGATTTGAGCGCGTCGGCGATGGGTTGAAGGAGCCCGAAAGGGCCGACGCGGTTGGGGCCGTAGCGGTGCTGCATCCGGCCCAGAATCTTGCGTTCGATAACCGTCATATAGGCGAACGCGCCTAGAAGCACGACGCACAACAACATGGCCTTGCCAAACGTAGCGAGGGGGCCGTCGATCATGCGCCTACCAAGGCGGCTTCAGCGGCGACCTCGGCGGCAGCGAGCCCGGCGGTCTGGTCGAAGGTTACGGGGAGCAACATGAGTCCTTCGGGTACGTTTTCCGTCACCTTGACCGTCGCGGTGCGGGAAACGCCCCCGACCTTTACCGTGACGTTGCCGCCGGTTTTAAGGTTTTGCGCCTTCGCGTCGGTGGGATTGACGCGGACCGTAGCGTCTCCGTGAGCGGCGCGGAGTTTGGGGTTGCGGCTCAGGCGGTCGATTTTGGACAAACTCGGGGTGAGGAGCAAGTTGCCCTGGGTTTCAGGGGCGCTCTCCCCTGCCGGTCTGGGCTCGAGCCTCACCACCTGACCCTCTTCAGGCAAGGCCGCCACGTCGAGATCGAAGGTTTTATTTAGGACCCGCCGCGCGCTTCGCAGACTGCGCCCGTCCAGACGAACGCCGAGCGCCTCACCGAGCGCGCGGACGACGCCGATGAAGTCTTCGGAGGTGCCGCTGTCTACCGGCGCAGGGAAGACATTTAAGAACCGGCCCTCGAGGTTGACCACCGTACCTTCTTTTTCGTAGCCGGTTTTGGCGGGCAGTACCACGTGTGCGAGCGCCGTAGTCTCGGTCTCAAAGGCGTCGTGAACGATGAGCATCTCGGCAGCCCCCAGCCTTTCCCCCATTTCGGCGTCTCTCGCCGGGTTGAGGTTGGAAAGGATCAGCACGTCGCTCTTAAGCAGGTCGGCGTAACCCTTTTGGGAGGTGACTTGCGTAGCCTCGAGGCCGCACGAGTTTGCCATCGACCCGAGTTTCATAACTTTAGCGCCGACCGCTTCGGCAAAAGCTTCAGCGGCCTCGGTCGCAGCGACGGAGGCGAGCACGAACGCGCCCAGAACGACGACCGGGCGTTCAGCTTCGGAGAGCGCGTTTTTGAGTTTTGCAAGTTTGTCGGCGTCGATACCGGCGGTAGCCTTGCCGGATTGCAGCCCCTCGAAAAGTGCTTTTTCATGCCCTGCCGGATAGACGAATTCCTGCCCGGCGTGCCGCATCAGATCGACGCGGTAGGGGGCGGCGACGTTCAAAATTTCTTTTTTGCGCGGCATCCGCTCCTTGAGGCGCAGGTCGGCGATGGGGACGCCGTGCGCGAGCATCTCGGGCGGCGCGACCCCTTTGAGCGCGTCCTTGATCCGCAGGTCGAGCGTCGGTACCTCTTCGGTCGGGTCGCCGACCACGAAGATCGCGTCGCTCGTCGCTACGTCGGTAAAGGTCGCCGGATTTTGGGCGATTACCGACGCTGCCGGACGTGGGAAGTGCTCGGCTTGCCCGCCCAACTGTTCGGCTAGAGCTTTGGCGGCGACGCCTTCCTCGAGCGTCGCGTCGCTGCGAACGGCGACGCCAACTCGTTTGCCGGACAACGCTTGCAAACGCTCCCTGATAAACTGCGCGGCTTCGTCCCAGGAGGCGGGCTCGAGCACACCTCCCTTACGAATCAGCGGTGTTTTGAGGCGATCCGGCGCGTCGACGTATTCGTGCCCGAAGCGCGTCCCGTCGTCGATCCAGTCGAGGTTGACCTGGGTATTGCGCGCGCCCTTGATCCGTTCGATCCGGCCCGTCCGGGCGTCGACCATAATGGCTGCGCCCGAGGCGTCGTCGGTGGAGACCGTCCGGGTGTGGTCGTACTCCCAGTTGCGCCCGCGAAAACGGCTGGTCGCGTCCAGGAGCGCCCCTACCGGACACATATCGGTGATGTTGCCGGTAAATGGGCTCGGCAGGCCCTCATCGACCGTACCGATATAGGTGTGACCACCGCGTTCGATAAAGTCCAAAACCTCGTCACCGGGGACCTCTTCAAAGTAGCGGACGCAGCGTTTGCAGTGAATACAGCGTTCGCGGTCCAAGGTGATCAGTTCGGAGAGCTCGTGATGTTTTTCTTGATGGCGTTTGTCGAACTCGAAACGCGACGTACCTTCGCCGTACTCGTAGGCGCGGTCTTGCAGCTCGCACGCGCCACCCTTGTCGCACACCGGGCAGTCGAGCGGATGATTGATGAGCGTAAACTCCATCATCCCCGACTGCGCCTGCCGCACCTCTTTTGAGAGCGTGTCGATAACCATGCCCTCCATAATGGCGGTGGTGCAGGTCGCCATCAAGTTGGGAAAGTAAAAAATCTCCGGTTCGCCGGTTTCGGCGTCGATCATCCAGTCGTTCGTTTCGCGGTCTTTACGCGGCGCGCCGACCTTGCCCAGGCACATCCGGCACGCGCCGATAGGCGACATATATTCTTGTGAGCAGAAGTACGGCACGTCGTATCCGGCGGCGAAGACCGCGTCGATGGCGCTGGTACCGGTCTCGAGCTCCAACTCTACATCGTTGACTTTGACCTTCACGCCGCCCCCTCCCCTGTCCACCAGCTTGTTTTCGTGTATTTGGGCGTCCCGCGCTCGGCGAGGTGCTCGTATTCGTCCCGGAACAGCGCCAGACTCGACTGCACCGGCCCCAAACACGCGTCCGCGAGCGGACAAAAAGCTTTACCTTTGATGTTTTGCGACATGGTTTCCAAAAGCTCTACATCCCCCGGTTCACCACGTCCCGAGACCAGCTTTTGGTACATCTTCGTCATCCAGCCGCTGATTCCTTCGCGGCAGGGCGTGCATTTTCCGCACGACTCATGAGCGTAAAAACGCACCAGGTTCCAGGTCGCGTCGACGATGCACTTCTCCTGCGGAATCAGGATCACCCCGCCCGTCCCCAGCATCGAGCCGTGCTTGGCGATAGACCCGTAATCCATCGGCGTGTCCAGAATCTCGTCGGTAAAGGGCAGCATCGGCGTCGACGAACCACCGGGGATAATCGCCTTGATGGGCTCCGTCGGCCCGCCCGCAAGGTCGTAGATGAGTTCGCGGAAGGTCGCGCCGAGGGGCAACTCATAGACGCCCGGTTTCGCCGCCGGGCCGCTGACCTGAAACATCTTCGGCCCCTTCGAGTCGTCGGTACCCATGCCCGCGTACCACTCCGCGCCCTTGCTGATGATATGTACGGCGCTGGCAAAGCTCTCGACGTTGTTGATGGTCGTCGGCAACCCGTAAACGCCCGCCTGCGCCGGAAAGGGGGGTTTGAGACGCGGGTTCGCCCGCAACCCCTCGAACGAGTTCATCAGCGAGGTCTCTTCGCCGCAGATGTACGCGCCCGCACCCCGGTGCAAGATGATCGTAAAGTCGAAATCGGAGCCGAACAGGTTTTGGCCTAGATACCCGTCCGCCGTCGCCTCTCGGATGGCTTCTTGGAGCCGCTCGTAAGCTTTGTAGTATTCGCCGCGTACATATAGAACGCCCCTGGTCGCGCCGATGGCGTACCCGGCGATGACCATACCTTCTAAAAGCTGATGTGGGTCGTCCTCCATAAAGTAGCGGTCTTTGAACGACCCAGGTTCGGACTCGTCGGCGTTACAGACGATAAAGCGTTGCCGCCCGTCGGGTTTGGGCATAAACGACCACTTGAGCCCGGTCGGAAACCCCGCGCCGCCGCGCCCGCGCAGCCCCGAACGCTTGACCTCGTCGACGACCGCTTCGGGTTTCATCGTGGTCAACGCTTTTTTGGCAGCTTCGTAACCACCGGACTTCAGGTAGTGCTCAAGTGTATGCGCGCCCTCGAGCCCCACATTTTTATAGAGCGTTACCTCGAATTTGGAGTCTTTGCGGCTGGTGATGAGACTGGGTTTTTCCGCAGTAGCAGTCATGAATAGCTCCTAGATGAAAGCGGTGGGCAACGAGCCATGAGAGACAGCGTCTTACTCATGGCTCATAGCTCCCTGCTCGTTGCTGATCTTCGCCTTTTCCGCCCCTTCGTTGTCGCCGCTACGTTCGCGGGACGGCTCCGGCAGTTCGCCCGAACGCAGCGCCCCGAGTAGCTGCTTGCAACCCGACCGGGTGACGCGTTCAAAATAAGTGTCGTTAATCTGCAACACCGGCGCGGTACCGCACGACCCCAGACATTCGACCTTTTGCAGACTAAAAAGTCCCATGCCGTCGGTCTCACCGTTGACGAGCCCAGTCTCTTCCGAAATAAAGTCGTACATCTCGTCGGAACCGGCGAGCGAGCACGACAACGTCGAGCAAATTTGCAGGTGATGTTTGCCTAATGGCTGCTCGTGATAGGTCGAATAAAAGCTCATCACGCCCTTGACCTCGGTTGCGTGAACGCCGATTATCTGCGCGATCTCCTCGACACGCGCCTCACTGATATGCCGCTCGGCGCGCTGTACTTCCCACAAAAGCGGCATCACGGCGCTGCGGCGTCCGTAATCGGGGTAACGGCCCAAGATTTCGTCGAGAACGTCTTTTTTGTCCTCAAAATAGGGTGTAAAGGTATCCAGCTCAATCATATTCTCTCTCAATTCGGTATCTGAGGCCCACGGTGACGCAGAATTTCCTGCTCACGCTTCGGACTCCGGTACATCGTCGACGATCTTGCGGCTGTCTTTGCGTATCGCGTTGAGGCCGAAGCCGACCGCCAACGCGACGACTACCCCGAGTCCGATAGCAAAAGGCCAGCTTTCGAGCAGCAGACCCAAAAGCAGCGCAAAACCCAACCCGGTTCCGATGCCAGCAAACAAGGCCGTTCGCTGATTGGCGCGTTTCTGCTGCTGCCGCTTGTCCCGTTCGGGATGATGCTCACGGCTCACTTGTCTACGTCCCCCAAGACCGGGTCGAGCGTGGCGATGTTGATGACCATATCGGCGAACAGACCGCCCAGACAGGCAGGCTCGAGGCTCTGCAAATTGATCAGACTCGGAACCCGCACCTTGACGCGGTAGGGCATACTGCCACCGTCCGAGACGAGGTAGTACCCCAGCTCGCCGCGCGCCGATTCGGTCGGGACGTAGACCTCGCCACGTGGCGGGTGAAAGCCTTCGGTAACGAGCTTGAAGTGAAAGATCACCGCTTCCATCGACGTTTCCAGCTCGCTTCTGGGGGGCAGCGAGATACGCCGGTCGGGGTCACGGATGGGGCCGGGCTCGAGCAGGTCCAGAGCCTGATCGACGATTTTGAGGCTCTCTTCCATCTCATAGAAACGCATCATAAACCGAGTGTTGGCGTCCCCAACCTCACTCGTCGGTACTCCAAAGTCATAATCTTCGTACGAGCTGTAGGGTTGCGCCTTGCGAAAGTCTAAGGCCACACCCGACGCCCGCAAACTCGGCCCGGTCAGACCGTAGTCGAGCGCCGTTTCTTTGGAGATCAAACCTACGCCTTTAGTCCGGTTGACGAAGATATCGTTTTTAGCGAACATCGCGGCGTACTGCTTCAGCATCTTCGGAAAGTCTTTAGTAAAGGCTCTGGTCGCCTCTTCAAAGCCGTCCGGCAGGTCGCGCGACAACCCGCCGACGCGGAAGTAACCGTAGTTCATCCGGACACCGCAAACCATCTCGAACAGGTCCATAATCCGTTCGCGTTCGCGCATGGTGTAAAAAAAGACCGTCAGCGCGCCCATATCCAAGATGCCGGTCCCGAAAAAGACCAGATGGCTGGCGATACGGTTGAGCTCATTTAAGATGACCCGGATACGCTGCGCCCGAATCGGCAGCTGCGCGCCGATCAGTTTTTCTGCTGACAGCACGTACGCCAGGTCGTGTCCGAAACCGTGCAGATAATCCATCCGGTTCGAGTAGGTCACGCCCTGCTGATAGGTGCGGTACTCCATCGTTTTCTCGAAACCGGTGTGCAGATAGCCGATCTGCGGGACGATTTTAACGACGCGTTCGCCGTCCAAATCGACGACGAGCCGCAAAACGCCGTGTGTCGAGGGGTGCTGTGGCCCGACGTTAAGGCGCATGTACTTGGTCTGAAAGGTGCCGCCCGGTTCGGACTCTTGCGCCGTCGCGTCGGGTACGAAACCAACTTGTCCCATCGTCATTGTCCGCTCTCCCCTGAGGTGTTGTGTAAGTCCGGGTCGGCCTGAAGGTCGACGCCGCCCAAAGTCTGGCTGCTTACACCCTTGCGCGCGCCGCCGCGCCACCCCGAAAGCCCCGACGCCTGCCCGCTCATCCCGGCCCGAAACGCCGCCGGGTCGAGAAAACGCCCCTCGTTAAAGAGCGTCGGCACTTCGCCGAGCGGGAAATCTTTGCGGTGCGGGTGTCCGTCTAAGTCTTCAGGCGTAATAAGTTTGCGGAGGTCCGGGTGCCCCTCGAACTCGACGCCGAACATGTCGTAAACCTCGCGCTCCATAAAGCTCGAGCCCCGCCACACCCCGGTAATTGTCGGCAACGTTTCACCGTCGTCTAAGTTGACGCGGACGAACAGCCGTTCGTTATGCGTCACGCTGTAGAGGTTGTAAGAGACTGTAAAGCGTTTGCCCTTATGCCCCGGATAGGTCAGGTAATCGGTGCCGAAAACATCTGAAAGCATCTCGAAACCTGCTTTTTTGGCCTCGGTAATCGCGTCTACCAGCTCATCTTTGACAATAGTCACGCTCACCATGTCTTTGAACTGGGCCGGTTTACCGCCCCTACTTTTGAGTTTTTCAACCGTCTCCTCGAGCAAGCTCACGGACGCCACGCCTGCACCATCGGCAGCTCAGTACCGCCGCTGTCGAACGCTTCGCCACGTACTTTTTTCTGAAGCTGTATCACCCCGAAGATAAGCGCCTCGGGTCGTGGTGGACACCCCGGCACGTAGATATCGACCGGGACCACCGTAGCGACGTTCTGGACGATGGCGTAGTTGTTAAACATCCCGCCCGACGACGCGCACGCACCCATCGAGATGACCCATTTGGGGTCGGGCATCTGGTCGTACACGCGCTTCAGCACCGGAGCCATCTTTTTGGACAAACGACCGGCGACGATCATCACGTCGGCCTGTCGCGGCGACGCCCGGAACACCTCTGAACCGAAACGCGCCATATCGTTGCGAGCATTTGTCGACTGCATCATCTCGATCGCGCAACACGCCAACCCGAAGGTCACCGGCCAGAGGCTGTTGCTTCTGCCCCAGGCGACGAGTTTTTCCAGGCTCGAGAATAAAATCCCCTCGTTCTCGAGTTCTTGAATGTCTTGGGTAAACAGGTCTTGTAAGGCCATATCAACTCTCCTGTATTTCTTACTGCTGGGCGTACCCGGCGGACTCGGGTTCTATAAACGCACCTACTTTTATAAACGCACCTATGTTCAGCGCCAGTTCAGCACGCCTTTACGCAACACGTAAACGTAACCTACGCCTAGCACCACGACAAAAATGATGGCTTGAACGAATAAAAACTCGGGTTGAGCCTTGAAGTGAACCGCCAGCGGATAAAAAAACGCTGCCTCGATGTCGAAAACGATAAAAAGCATAGCGACCAGATAAAAGTGAACGGGGAAACGTTCACGGGCGCTCGAGGCGCTTTCGATCCCCGATTCGTAAGCGGCCAGCTTCGTCTCGCTTCCCTTTTTCGGCCCCAGCAAACCGCCGACCAGCAGCGCCAGCGCGCCGATCAGACCCGCCGCCAGAAACATCATCAGTAAGTTCGCGTACACGTCTCAGCTCCCCTCTAAAAACCGTCGCCGCCACGTCCCGCCAGCAGTGTTCAGCGACTCGTGCGGTATTTCACAACCTAACTCCGATTTTAGCAGTTTGCCTACCTTTCAGGCAAGGGCGCAGACGCCTTTTCGGAGGGTGTGAAATTCCGCTCCGTAGACCCGTGAAAACTAGACGACCACAAGCCGAGTTTTCAAGCTTTCGGTTTAGTTTGCAAGGAGACGCAGTGCCTGGTTTTTCTGATGATCCTTGCTGTTCTCAGTCGCCGAGTTCTACCTCTGTCCCGATTCCGACGCGCAACCCCACTCGAGCCGAAGCTGGTCAATCGGTTCTTCTATTCCAACCCTTGACATGCTGGGCAAACCCCCCGAAGCCCGAGTTTGGGTTCGTCTACTTGCCAGCCGGAGAGCGTTTCAGCTTGAGACCTGAGCAGATCGGTTAAAACTGTATTTTGTAGTACAATCTCGGGCAAATCTGAGACGGTGTCACAACCTGTGCAGATAAGGTGATGGTGTGGGCCGACGTTCGAGTCGTACACGGCTTCGCCGCCTGCGCCGCTGATTTCACGAACGAGACCGGCGTGTTTGAGAACGCCCAGGTTAAGGTAGACCGTCGACAAACTGAAGTTTTCACCCCGGCGCTTAAGCTCGAGGTGCAACGCTTCTGCACTTACGTGGACGGCACGTTCGCTGAAATAGCTCAAGATGACGCCACGTGGCCTGCTGTAGCGCAGCCCATACGCTTGCAACGTCGTTCTCAGGTTGTCGTCTTGCGTCTCCACCTTCTCGTCACCTTTGCTGAGACCGTTTCAATTTTGCGTGCTGTTCTTGATATTTCTTGTCTCCGACTCTCGAGGTCTAGCTGCATTTCAACCCTCTGGTTCGGCGTTGACTTTACTTTAGCACAAGACACTTCTCAAGCATATGTGGCCATGGGTAATCTACCTACAACTGAAAGCAGCTAACCGAGTTACGGTCAGCTGCCCTCGGAAACCCGCCCCGGTCTGAAACGTCAGAGAAGGTTTTCTACCGCCTGACGTTCCTCGAGCAGTTCCGTTTCGCTCGCCTTTATTTTTTCTTTTATAGAGGTGCTGTTCTCGAGACCTTCGACCACCCACACCTCACCTGAACTTGTAGTTACCGGAAACGAAAAGACAAGCCCTTCCGCGACGCCGTAAGCGCCGGTACTCGGGATCGCCATACTCGTCCAGGTACCTTCAGGAGTTCCCTGCACCCAGTCGCGCATATGGTCGATAGCGGCGGAGGCGGCGGAAGCGGCGGACGAAGCACCCCGCGCCTCGATAATCGCGGCCCCGCGTTTTTGTACGGTCGGGATAAAGGTTTCGGTCGTCCACGTTTCGTCTACAAGTTCGGTGGCGGGGCGACCTACGACGGTCGCCTGATTCAGGTCGGGAACCTGAGTGCTCGAGTGGTTGCCCCATATAATCATGCCCTGAACGTCGGCGACGGCGCTACCGGTTTTTTGGGCCAGTTGCGACAGGGCGCGGTTGTGGTCGAGCCGGGTCATGGCGCTGAACTGTTCAGGTTTGAGATCGGGAGCATTTTTCATGGCGATAAGTGCGTTTGTATTCGCAGGATTGCCGACCACCAATACCTTGACGTTGCGGCTCGCCACCTCGTTTAGAGCTCTCCCCTGCTTTGTGAAGATAGCGCCGTTCGCCGCCAGCAGTTCACCACGCTCCATCCCGGGGCCGCGCGGCCTCGAGCCGACCAGCAGCGCGTAATCTGCGTCTTTGAAGGCGACGGCTGCATCGTCCGAAGTGGTGACGCCGTGCAGGAGCGGAAACGCGCAGTCGTTGAGTTCCATCACCACGCCCTCGAGCGCACCGAGAGCGGGGGTGATCTCGAGGAGTTGCAGGTGTACAGGTTGATCTTTGCCGAGCATCTCACCGGAAGCGATACGGAAGAGCAGCGAGTAACCGATCTGCCCGGCTGCGCCGGTGACGGCGACCTTGACGGGTTCATTCATGTCTAAACCATCCTTTCAATTTTGTACATGGTAGCACCGTCCCCATCGACAGAGGACTTTACGAGAGCAGAAAAGCTGTTGAACGATGTTTCACGTGAAACATCTCAAGCCTGGTAGTTGAGCAGCTCGAGCAGACGCTCGAGTTCATCGGGAGAGCTGAAGTGAAGCTCGATCTTGCCTTTTTTCTGGCCAGAGACACGGACTTTGCTACCGACCACACGCGAAAGGTTGAGCTCGAGGTCACTTTGACTCGCCCTACGCGTGGACGTTTCGTTCCGATCTACCGGGCGTTGCAGCTGCTCGGCCTGACGAACCGAGAGCTGTTTTTCCAGAATAGTCGTCAAGGCCCAGCCGCGGTCGTTTTCGGGTTGCGCCAAAACTGCCCGCGCGTGACCCGCACTGATGCGGCCTTCGTCTAGGACTTGCAGGGCGTCGTCGGTCAGCTGCAACAACCGCAAGGTGTTAGCAACCGCGCTACGGCTCTTCCCTACCGCGTCGGCGACCTCTTCCTGACTAAGACCGAACTCGAGCAGTTGCCTGAACGCCCGCGCCTCTTCGACCGCGCTCAGGTCTTCACGTTGAACGTTCTCGATCAGGGCAATCTCGAGGGTTTCGCGGTCGTCGAGTTTTTTGACGACGACCGGCACCGTGGTCAGACCAGCCTGCTGCGCCGCCCGAAACCGCCGTTCACCCGCGACGATCTCATAACCGTCACCACTAGGACGTACCAGCAGAGGTTGCAACACGCCACGTTGTGCTACCGAGCGGGCGAGCTCCGCGACACCTTCCGGATCGAGGCGCTTTCTGGGTTGGTAAACCGAAACCGTCAGCTCGCCTAGCGGCAGCTGCTGCACGCCCTGTTCTTTTTCGACCTTGGGCAGGAGCGCGTCCAAACCACGGCCCAGACTACGCTTCGCTGACACGTAAAATCACCTCCTCGGAGAGTCGACGGTACGCCTGCGCTCCGGACGAGGCGGGCGCGTAAGCGTAGATCGGTTGTCCGTAAGACGGGGCTTCAGCCAAACGTACGTTGCGAGGAATTACCGCGTCGAAGACGAGTTCGGAAAAGTGGCTGCGAACGTTTTCTTCGACCTCTTGCGACAACCGTGTCCGGCTGTCGAACATCGTCAGCAAGATACCCAGGATATTGAGGTCGGGATTGAGCGACGCGCGCAAACGCTCGACCGTGTCCATCATGCCTGCTATGCCCTCCAAGGCGTAATACTCGGTTTGTAGCGGAATCACCAGATGGTCGGCGGCGACCAGCGCGTTCAGAGTCAACGCCCCAATCGACGGAGGCGCGTCCAGCACGATAAAGTCGAAGTTCGGCCTGACGCCGATCAGAGCCTTGGCGAGGAGCCGCATACTGTCGGCACTGGCGTCGAGCTCGACCGCAGCGCCCGAGAGTTCTACCGACGCAGGCAGCACCTTGAGGTTGGGGATATCGGTATCGGTGATGGCCCGCCGCGCCGATAGTTCACCGATCAGCACGTCATAGATGGTGCGCTCGGCACCACGAACACCGACGCCGCTGCTCGCGTTCGCCTGTGGATCCATATCGACCAGCAAAACGCGGCGCGTTTCAGCTAGCGCCGCCGCCAGGTTGATGGCGGTGGTAGTCTTGCCGACGCCACCTTTTTGATTGATTACACCGACGATGGGCAACGCTGCCCTCCCTGAAGCCTTAGTGCGACGAGCTTACCATGTGACGGTAGTGTCGCCTCCGCCTCCTCCAAAACCGGGCCGGTGACGCGCTCGAGTTCACCCCGTTCGGCGGGAGAGAGGTCGTCGCGCCGTGTTATCAACGTCACCGTCTTGCTATGAAGATGCCGCGTCAGACAGTAGACGAGTACGGCGCGGCCTACGGCTTGGGCGCAAATCCAGTCGTAGGTCTCACCCCGGAGGGCGCGAACGTCGTCACTGACGATTGTGACGTTGCCCAGCTCGAGCTGTGACGCGACGATTCGCAAAAAGTTGGCACGCCGTTGTCGCCGTTCGACCCACGTAACCTGATGGTGCGGAAACGCCAACGCCAGCGGCACACCGGGCAAGCCAGCGCCGGAACCCAGGTCTAGAATCCGGTCGGCAGGGGAGAGGTGCGGCGTAATCAGGTCGGCGTAAACCTGGGCCTCGGCGAGTTTCGTATCAAGCGACGCCATCGCCTGCGGCGACATTAGATCGAGCGCATGATGATACGTTTCGAGCAGCTTTCTATACGCCTCGAGCTTGTCCAAACGCTTTACCCGGTCGAGAATGTTTCACGTGAAACATCCCGTTTCAGCCTCGAGCTACGTTTACAGAAAACCAGAAGCGCCGTTACGTCGCTGTCCCTAACCCCACGCAAACGTTGTGCAGCACCTAAAGTTGCGGGTTTGGCCCGGTTCAAGGCTTCCTGACCCTCGAGTGACAGGCTGGGGACGCGGCTGTAATCGACTTTGCCGATTTCGACTGTTTCATAACCTTTGCGCGCCTCGAGTTCGCGGCGGCTACGGTCGATGTACGCGGCGTACTTGACCAGAATCTCGGTTTTCTTCTTTTCGGGGGCCGACAAAGCCACCGAGCCAATTCTTTCTTCTACGTCGTGATAGTGTATCTCCGGACGGCACAACATCTTGGCGGCGGTTACACCGCCTACGTGGGTCGTCTCGAGCCGCCGCACCTCATTTTGGACCTTCATTTGACTCGCCGTCACGCGCGCCAAGGTCTTGTCGGATTGTAGACCCCACGCGTGTCCGACCGACGTCAAACGTTCGTCGGCGTTGTCCTGACGGTGCAGCAGGCGGTACTCGTTACGTGAGGTGAGCATCCGGTAAGGTTCATCGAGACCCCAACGCACCAAGTCGTCGAGCAACACGCCCAGGTAGCCCTGATCGCGCGTCAGGGCTACGAGTTCCTGGTCTCCGGCAAACCTGGCGGCGTTGACGCCCGCGACAAGTCCCTGACACGCCGCCTCTTCGTATCCACTCGTCCCGTTTAGCTGACCGGCGCTGAACAGGCCGGGGAGCCGACCCGACATCATCGTGGTGCCGAGTTGCGACGGCTCGAGGGCGTCGTACTCGACGGCGTAAGCGTAGCGTTGTACGACCGCCCGCTCGAACCCGGGCAGCGTCCGGATCATCTCGTCTTGCAAGCGGGGGGGCAGGGAGCTCGAGAACCCCTGTAAGTACACCTCGCTCGTCTCGCTGCCGTCGGGTTCGACGAACAGCAGATGCCGCTCCTTGTCGGCGAAACGGACGATCTTGTCTTCGATTGACGGACAGTAGCGCGGTCCCCGGCCTTCGATATCGCCGCCGTACATCGCCGAGTGGTGCAGGTTCTCGGAAACCAGCGTGTGGGTGCGCGGTGTGGTGTGGGTAAGCCAGGTAGGACTGCTCGAGGCGCGTGGGCCGGGAGTACCGCTGAACGAGGCGGGAGGTTCGTCGGCAGGAACGACCTCCAGACGTGAAAAATCGACCGAATCCGACCGTATTCGTGGCGGGGTACCGGTCTTGAAGCGTTGCAAGGTATGACCGGTCGCGCGGAGGCTCTCCGACAGGTGACGCGCCGGTGCCTCACCCTGCCGCCCCGCCGGTCGCTGCTGTTTGCCGTACCAGACGACGCCCGCTAAAAAGGTTCCGGTGCAGAGCACGACGCTCGGCGCGTACAGGTTGCGCCCGTCGGTAAAGCGGACGCCCTCCAGCGTTCCGTCACGGGCCGCCAGCGCCGCCACCTCACCGAGGACGAGCGTGATACCGGGCGTGGCTGCGATCAGGCGCTGCGCCGCCTCTGCGTACCCGTCTCGTTCATTTTGTACCCGTAGCGACTGCACCGCCGGGCCTTTGCTGGCGTTTAAGGTGCGGGCGTGGATGGCGGTTTCGTCGGCCAAACGTCCCATCACCCCGCCGAGCGCGTGCAACTCGAACACCAGTTGCGATTTGCCGGGGCCGCCTATCGCCGGGTTGCACGGCATCAGGCCGATCTTGTCGGGATTAGGTAGCGTGAGGGCGACTCGAGCCCCGAGCCGCGCCGCCGCCACCGCCGCCTCGATACCCGCGTGGCCCCCACCTACTACGATCACGTCGAAGTCGAACTTCATCCGGGTAGTCTACCGGTTCGGGGGCTCCGTTACAGCTCATCAAGGTACGAGCCCCGGGCATACCCGTAAGGCGGCCCCTTGAGGCAGGCAGAATTTGTTACACTGTCGCCCTACTCCCGTCGCCGCCACCCGGTCGCCTGCGTCCAGGGGGGTGAAGTCCTGGGAGGTGAAAGCGTGAGGCGCTTAAAAAAGAGGACACGATGTTGAGGCAAGAAAACGCCATCTGGGAAGATATCCTCGAGTACGTGCAAACTCAGATTCCCGAGGTCGAGTTTCGTACCTGGTTTAAGCAGGTACGCCCGCTCGGTATCGACGACGGTACCTTTATGATCGGGGTGCCGCACTCGTTTGCTAGGGAATGGCTTAAAAACCACTACAGTCCGGTGCTCGAGCACGCCCTACGCGACCTCGGCGCGGCGTCGCCGAGAGTCGGTTTTCAGGTCGTCAACTTTCCCAACTCGGAGCAACCCGATATCTTTCAGCCGACACCACCCGGCGGCGGCGAGACGGCACAACCGGCCTCCAAACCACGCCTCAACCCCAAATATATTTTTTCAAACTTCGTCGTCGGTCAGAACAACAATTTGGCAAACGCGGCGGCCCTAGCCGTCGCCGAAGCGCCGGGGCGCGCCTACAACCCTCTTTTTATCTACGGCGAATCCGGTTTGGGCAAGACCCACCTGATGCACGCCGTAGGTCACGCTGTCGCCGAGCGGTTGCCGCACCTTTTGATCGAATACGTCACTACCGAAGCGTTTACGAACGACACCATCAACGCTATCCGCGAAGACAAGATGGCGGCGTTTAGAGACCGTTACCGCAGTATCGACCTGCTGCTCGTCGACGACGTGCAGTTTATCGCCGGTAAAGAGCGTACCCAAGACGAGTTTTTTCATACCTTTAACGCGCTCTACGAGTCGGGCAAGCAGATTATTTTATCTTCCGACAGGCCGCCCAAAAATATCCCCACCCTCGAGAACCGTCTTCGTAGCCGTTTCGAATGGGGCCTGATTACCGATATTCAGGCACCCGAGCTCGAGACGCGTATCGCTATTCTCAAAATGAACGCCGAGTACCGGGGCGTCAAGATTCCGCCCGAGGTGATCGACTATATCGCCCGGCAGGTGACGTCGAATATCCGCGAGCTCGAGGGGGCGCTGGTAAGGGTTATTTTGTACACCAGCATGAACCAGATCGAACTCAACCGGCAAACGGTCGCCGCGGCACTTTCAGATGTGTACGCGCCGAGCGAACTTAACTTGACGATGGACGAGATTCTTAAGGCCACCGCCTTCGTCTTCGAGGTCGAGGCGGGCGACCTGCGTTCGAAGGGCAGACGACACGAACTCGTCGTACCACGGCAGGTGGCGATGTACCTGATGCGCGAATTTACCTCACACTCGTATCCGGAGATCGGACAGTTTTTTAGTGGTCGGGATCATTCGACGGTCGTTTACGCGGTGCAAAAGATTACCGAGCAAGTCGCCAAAGACCGTGACCTCGAGGAGCGTATCCAGACGGTCAAAGGGGAACTCTTATAGCGATGTTTCGCCCAAAAACGCCTCTCATAATTAGCTATTTTACTCATCTTTCATATAAATCACTCATGGTCTGCTGTGGATAAAGCTGTGGATAAGCTGTGGATAAGCTGTTGACAACCCTGTGGATAACTTGGCCTTTTTTCAGCCTGTGGATAGCTGTGGATAACTCGGGCCTTTATCCACAGGCAAGGGCGAGTTATCCACACGCTTATCCACAGGCACTCTGCCCTCCTGGAGGGTGCAAATGCTAGTTATCCACACTATCCACAGCCCCTATTATAGAGGGGTTTCCTTTTTACCTGTGCAGAGATTCCAAAACCGTCCCCCTAAGATTTACACCTACACCAGAGGAGTTTTCTCATGATCGTCCACGTCACCAGAAAAGATTTAGCAGACGCTTTAAGCAGCGTCGAGAGAATCGTACCGAGTAGAAGCAGCAACCCCAACCTCAGTCTGGTCAAGCTCGAGCTGCGAGACGGCACCCTTACCCTGAGCGGTAGCAGTTTAGATATCGACGTTCAGGCCGCTATCGGCGTCGACGTTCAGGACAGCGGCAGCTGGGCGCTACCAGCGCAGGTTTTTAGCCAGGTGGTGCGGGCGCTTCCGGGAGAACTCGTCGAGTTGGCTTTCGACACCGCCGAACTCGAGCTTCAGTCGGGTTCCTACGCGACCAAGTTACAACTCGTTGACGCGACCTTGCCTACACTGACGTTTCCGGAAAGCTACGCCGGGCGTTTTTCAGGCGAGCGGTTGGGAACGGCGCTGACGCACGTACGTTACGCGGCGGCGGTCGCCGAATATCAGGCGATCTTTCGGGGGGTACGGCTCGAGTTCGACGACCGTCACGTGCGGGCGGTCGCTACCGACGGTTTTCGGCTCGCCTACTACCACCTAGACGAGGTGGCAGGTTTAGACGGCACGGTCGTCTTACCGGCGCGCAGCGTCGACGAACTGACCAAACTGCTCGGTGAGGGTGAAGTCAAACTCGAGCTCGGTGAGGGTCAGCTGTCGCTGGCTTCGGGGCCTTACAAACTCAACCTCAAGCTGATGGAAGGGACGTTTCCGGACTATCAGCGGGTGATCCCGAGCGAGTTTCCGGTGAGCGTGGTGGCGAGCGCCAAAGAGCTGCTCGAGGGGGTTCAGCGCGTCGCGGTGATGGCCGACAGGACGGCGAACAACCGCGTCGACCTGTTTATCCGGGGTGGTAGCGCACAGCTGAGCGCGGAGGGGGCTTACGGGCGCTCTCAGGAGGCGCTCAGCGTGGTGCAAGAGGGCAGCGAGTCGGAGATTGCGCTGGCCTACAACGCCGACTACCTGCTCAGCGCCCTGCGGCCTATAAACGGCGACGTACGTTTTTCGTTTTCCGGTTCGACGAGCCCGAGCGTGCTCGCCGACCTGCAAGATCCGAGCTATCTGGCGATGGTGGTACCGCTGCGAACTGGCTAGGCGCTTCCGGGCTCGCCTTGACAACGCCACAAGAGCAACCGGGAAGATGACCTCAAGGCCGGGGTCTAGAGCCGGGCTGAGCCGGTCGCCGAGTAGGTTAAGGTAGACGCACGCACCCCGGCTGGCAGCCACAGCTCGGCCGGAGACCAATGAGGATATGAGGATTATCATGACACTGATTGAAACGGTTCAGGCAACCGAACTGCTCGACTCGAGGGGTAACCCTACGGTGGGGGCTTCGGTACGCCTTTCCGGGGGGGTCGTCGCGTTGGCAGCGGTACCTTCGGGGGCGTCTACCGGAATACACGAAGCGACCGAACTCCGTGACGGCGGCGACCGCTACGGCGGTAAAGGGGTGCTGGGGGCCGTCCGAAACGTCAACGAGGTGCTGGCACCGGCGCTCGTCGGGGTAGACGCTTTGGAGCAAGCCGAACTCGACCGCTTGTTGCTCGAGCTAGACGGCACGCCGAACAAAAGTAACTTAGGCGCGAACGCACTTCTAGCGGTGTCTTTAGCGGCGGCGCGGGCGGCGGCGCAGACCGTGGAGCTGCCGCTCTACCGCTACCTGGGCGGCGTGGGCGCGAACACCCTGCCGGTTCCGATGATGAACGTGATCAACGGCGGCAAACACGCCGACAACCGGGTCGATATGCAGGAGTTTATGCTCGCGCCGGTCGGCTTTGAGCGTTTTTCGGACGCGCTTAGAGCGGGCGTCGAAACGTTTCACACCCTTAAAAAAGTCCTCTCCAAACGTGGTTACAATACCAACGTCGGCGACGAGGGCGGCTTCGCGCCCGACCTGAAATCGAATCAGGAGGCGCTCGAGGTCATCCTCGAGGCTATCGAAGGTGCAGGCTACACCCCCGGCGGCGACGTCGCCATCGCGCTCGACCCGGCCTCGACCGAGTTCTTCAAAGACGGGCATTATCACCTGGAGGCCGAAGGTAAAGTCCTGACGAGCAGCGAAATGGTCGGTTACTGGGAGGACTGGGCGACGCGGTATCCGATTCTTTCAATCGAAGACGGTCTGGCCGAAGACGACTGGGCAGCGTGGGCGGAGCTGACCACCGCGCTCGGCAGCCGCTGCCAACTCGTCGGTGACGACCTGTTCGTGACCAATACCGAACGCTTGCAGCGCGGTATCGACGAGGGTGTCGGCAACGCAATTTTAATCAAGGTCAATCAGATCGGGACGTTGACCGAGGCGCTCGGCGCGATTGAACTCGCCAAACGCGCGGGCTACCGCAACATGATTTCGCACCGTAGCGGCGAGACCGAAGACGCGTTTATCGCCGACCTAGCCGTCGCCGTCAACGCCGGTCAGATCAAAACGGGTTCGGCGAGCCGTAGCGACCGCCTGGCCAAATACAACCGGTTGCTGCTGATCGAACAAGAACTCGGTGCTCACGCCCGCTTTTTAGGAAGGCGGGCGTTCTGATGCCGCCCCTTAGAAGGACCAAAATCGTCGCTACGCTCGGCCCGGCGAGCAGCGAGCCCAAAGTCATCAAACGGCTTATCGAAGCGGGCGTCAACGTCTTCAGGCTGAACTTTTCGCACGGCAGCCGTGAGGTACATCAAAAGAATATCGAGCTGATCCGCTCCGAGGGTAAGCGTTCAGGGATGCCGATCGGTGTGCTCCAGGACCTTCAAGGACCCAAAATCCGTACCGCGACTTTTGCCGACGGTAAGGTTACGCTCACCGAAGGCAAACCTTTCGAGCTGACCTGCGGTGACAGCAGCCCCGGCGACGCCACCCGCGTCGGCGTGACCTATACGAACCTCTACGCCGACGTAAAAGTCGGCGATATGCTGCTTTTGGACGACGGGCGGTTGTCACTACGCGTTACCGGAATACGCGGCGAGACGATTCAGACCGAGGTCACGCTCGGCGGCGTGTTGTCGAACAACAAGGGCATCAACATCCCCGACGCCGACCTGAGCATTCCGGCGCTCACCGACAAAGATATGGAAGACCTGCTGTTCGGCGCAGAACTCGAGGTCGACTGGGTAGCTATGAGTTTTGTCCGGAGCCGCGATGATCTGCTCTTGGCGCGGCACTATCTGGCGCGGGCGGGCTCGAAAGCCAAACTGATGGCGAAGATCGAAAAACCTTCAGCCGTCGAGCGTTTCGACGAGATTTTGAGCGAGGTCGACGGCATTATGGTGGCGCGCGGCGACCTCGGCGTCGAGATGCCGCCCGAACAGGTTCCGCTGATTCAGAAACGTCTGATCCGCGCCTGTACCGAAGCGGGCAAACCGGTCGTTACCGCGACGCAGATGTTGGAAAGCATGATCTCGAGCCCCACCCCCACCCGCGCCGAAGCGTCGGACGTCGCCAACGCCATCTACGACGGCACCGACGCCATTATGCTTTCGGCGGAGACGGCGGTCGGGTCGTATCCGGTCGAAGCGGTCAAGATGATGGTCAGGATCGCCCGTTCGGTCGAGAGCGACCCGCGTTATCAGGCCAATATGCGCGAACGCTACCCCAAACCCGACAGCACCACCGCCGACGCGGTCGCCCTGTCCGCGTGTCAGATGGCGCACTTTTTGTCTGCCAAAATGATCGTGACCTTTACCTCGAGCGGAACCACGGCGCTTCGTGTAGCGCACAACCGGCCCGCCTCGGTGATTTTCGCGCTGACCCCCAGCGAACTCGCCTACCGGCAGCTCAGCATCGTCTGGGGCGTGGTTCCGGCCTTGTCGCAAGAGGTCTACACCACCGACGAGATGGTCGAGGTCGCCAATACCAAGATCGTCGAGGCGATGCGGCAGCTGACCAACGTCAGCGTCGGCGACCGCTACATTATTACTGCCGGAGTACCGTTCGGGATGCGCGGCACCACCAACCTGATCCGCGTCGAATCGGTGCGGTAGCGGGTTATCGGGAACAGAACAACATGAAAAGCGCACCGATTTTAGGTCGGTGCGCTTTTTGCATATCGTGTTTTAAGCATCCAGTGTTTTAAGCGTTCAGCGGTTTAAGCGTTTTCGGCGCTCACCACGACCTTGAGGTTGATCGGCACTTCGGGGTGCGGTTTGTACACGACGGTGTACTCGCCGAGCGTTTTAATCGCTTCACCGAGCTCGAGCTTGCGGCGGTCGATCACAACCTCGTAGCGGTTCTCGAGCACCTCGGCGATGTCGCGGCTCGTCACCGAACCGTAGATACGGTCTTCACCGGCGCGTACCGAAATATCTACCGAGGCGTCGGCGAGCAGGTCGCGGAGGCGTTCGGCGTCGGCTTTACGCGCCGAGAGCTGTTTGGCGCGCTGCGCCAGGCGGGCGTCGAGTTCGCGCTGATTGGCCTGCGTCGCGGGTAGAGCGAGCCCGCGCGGAACCAAAAAGTTGCGCGCAAACCCCCCTTTGACCGATACCAGCTCACCGGCTTCGCCGAGCTTTTCAACCGGCTCCAGCAAAATGACGTTCACCGCCGCACCAGCTTCTCGGTAATCGGGATAATCGCCAGTACGCGCGCTTGCTTGATCGTCGCAGCAAGCCTGCGCTGGTGCTTGGCGCACACCCCGGTACGACGCCGCGGCAAAATCTTGGCGGTGTCCGAGATAAAGCGCCGCAGCATCCTGCCGTCACGGTAAGAAGTGACCTCTTGCTCGCCGGTACAAAACGAGCAAACCTTGGGCCGACGGCCCCGGCGGCCCCCCTTGCGGTCGTCGCGGTCGCGTTTGTCTTTGTTACGTGAGTTTGTAGGTCTAGCTTGTGCCATCTAAAAAGGTAGGTCCTCTTCCGGTGGAAATTCTTCGTCGATGTCCAGCTTTGGACGGCTGGGCGGACGCTGCGTTTGACCCCTCTGGGCGTCCGCGCTCGGCGGACGGGCGCTGGTGCCACCAGCACCAGGGCCACGGGTCAGAAATTCGATACGGCTCCCCTCGAGCTTGTCTTTATACTGCCGGTTTCCTTCTTTATCGGTCCAGTTGTCAGTGGTCAGGCGACCGACGACAAACACCGCGTCGCCTTTACCGAGTTCGGCGCAGGCTTCGGCGAGTTCGCGCCAGACGTTGATCTCGACAAAATGAACGCTCTCTTGGTCTTGCCCGTTGCGGTCGCGGTACTGTTCGTTGACTGCTAAACCAAAACGGGTTACAGCGTCGCCGGACGGGGTGTAGCGCAGTTCGGCGTCTTTGGTCAGGTTGCCGATCACCGTTACCTGATTGAGCGCGTTGACGAGCCGTTCTTGCCCGCGCGCGTCGGTAAGCGTCGCGTCGCCTTTACGCGGCCCGTGGGTCAGCGCCTCGACGCGTACGGCGTTGACGCCCAGCGCGCTACGTTTTTGACCGTTGGGGTCGTCCCAGGTACGGTAGTTCAGGCGACCGTCGACAAAAACCGGCGTGCCGACCTCGAGCTGCTCGGACAGATATTCGGCTTGCTTGCCGAACACCGTCACCCGCTGATACCAGGTCAGGTCGCGCGGTTGCCCGTCGTTACCGACCACGCGGTCGCTACCCGCCAGATTGAGTTCCAAAATGGCCAAGCCCCCGGCGGTATATTTCATCTCGGGTGCCTGGGTCATGGTACCGACCAGTTGAACGCTGTTAAAACCTCGAGCCATGTTTTCCTCCTGTAAGGGTCATCGTGCTTTCGTTTGAGCTGTGTGCGAGTCTAGGCGGTCGTCGGGGGTGTTTCGCTGCTCTGGGCAGCGGGTTCCGGGCTCCCTTCCGGAGTCGTTGCGGGGGGCGTTTCCGAACGGGCTTCAGGTCGCGCTTCGGAGCGCGTCTCCGTACGGGGCGCACGGGGTTCCGCGCGCGGCGTCTCCTTGCGGGTACGCTGCTCGGGATGGTCGCGGGTTACGAGCACGCGCATGATGTTGTCGCGCAGTCTCAGGTTGCTCGTAAGCTGGCGCGGCGCAGTCTCTGAAAGCGACAACTTGTAGATCACGTAGTAGCCTTCGTTCAGTTTGCGAATCGGGTAGGCCAAACGTTTGTTGCCCCACTCGTCGACGTCCTGAACTTCACCCTCCACGCGCTCGATCTGCGCGCTGATCGCGTCTTTCTCGAGCTTGAGCTGGGTTTCGTTGAGACCCGGTTCCAAGATCACGTTTAGGTCGTAGTTATGCATAGGTTCACCTCCTCACGAGTTAGATAGCCCGTCGGCGCGGGCTTGCCGAATCAGCCCTGTATTCTAGCACATCTTCGCCGCCGAGCGCCAAACCCGGCGAGCTCTACATGTATTTTGAGGCTGAAACTGCTCGAGGCCACATCCGCTGCGGCCCCGTCTGACGCACCTCTAGCTGACATATTCTCAAACGGCGTATTCTTAAAGCTATGCGCCGCAAATATTTTGTTCTCGCAGGCTGGCTCGCGCTGCTACTCGGGCTCTGGGTCTACACCACGCAGCAGGGAAGACCCCCTACGGCACTTCTCGGCGACACGCTGACGGCGCTGCGGGGCGATCCGCTGGCTCCGCTCTGGCTACTGCTGATTTACCTCGTCAGACCCCTTTCGCTGTTGCCGATGAGCTTGTTGACGTTCGCTACCGGGGTGCTGTTCGGCGCGGTATGGGGGACGGTTTACGCAACTCTGGCAACGCTCCTGAGCGTCGCCGTAGCGTACGGTTTGGGACGACGTTTCGGGACCTCGCTGCCCGACGGTTCGGCGACCGGGTGGTCGGGGCGGCTTAAACGCTATCCTTTCGAGACGGTGCTGCTGAGCCGCGTTTTGTTCATACCCGGCGACCTGGTCAACTACGTGTCGGGCTACCTGAAGATCAACTTACCGGCATTTTTGGGCGCAACACTGGTCGGCGGCACGCCGGGTTTGCTGGTGGGCGTATTGGCGGGGGCGTCGCTCGAGCCTGAAGCCGCAAGTTTCAGCTTCGATCGCCGCTATCTGCTGGCGTCGGCGGCGCTTTTGGTGGTGAGCCTGGGGGTGTCGTGGTGGGTAAGGCGGCGGGCGGCACCGGGCGGCGCGGCTTAAAAACCTTTATTCCGAAAAGCATTTCGTCACATGCAAATGAGCGGCTTCGACCGGCGACGCCGAGTTGATGTGCTACCGGGGCTTCCGCAAAGATAATCTGTACAGCGTCTATGGGAGTGCAGGCTCGAGCGCCTCGAGCACCCCACCTGCACCTTACCCAAACTTGACATCAACGCACTCACATCTGTTGACACCATTCCCGCCAGGCTTTATACTCTCCTCTGGATATGAGCGTCCCGCGCGCAGATATTCGGACTTCAACGTCCGGACGCCGGGCAAATACCCGGTATGAGCGAATACGCGGAAAAAACCAAACACCCAAAGGAGCACGACATGGCAAAAGCCGTAGGCATAGATTTAGGAACGACGAACAGTGTAATCGCGGTGATGGAAGGGGGCGAACCCACCGTTTTGGTCAACAGCGAGGGCAACCGCACCACCCCTTCGGTGGTGGCGTTTAAGGGCGAGCAGCGCCTTACCGGACAGGTCGCCAAACGCCAGTCAGTCCTCAACGCCAAAGGCACCCTTTTCGAGGTTAAACGTTACATGGGCCGCACCTGGGATGAAGTCAAAGAAGAGGCCGAGCGTTCACCATACGAAGTGGTGCGTGGTGACGACGGCGGCGTGCGTTTCGTCGTCGAGGACAAGAAGTATACGCCCGAAGAGGTATCGGCGATGGTGCTACAAAAACTCGTCGACGACGCCTCGACGATACTGGGTGAAAAGATCACCAAAGCGGTGATCACCGTCCCGGCGTACTTTAACAACTCGCAACGTGAAGCGACGCAAAACGCCGGACGTATTGCGGGCCTCGAGGTTTTGCGAATTGTCAACGAACCGACGGCGGCGGCGCTCGCGTACGGTCTAGAGAAAAAAGGTAACGAGACCGTCCTGGTTTTCGACCTCGGCGGCGGCACCTTTGACGTATCGGTCCTAGAGGTCGGTGACGGCGTCTTCGAGGTTCGCAGTACAAATGGGGACACTCACCTGGGCGGGTCGGATTTCGACTACGCGGTGGTGAGCTGGCTCGCCGACGATTTCAAAAAAGAGTACGGCGTTGACCTCCGCAAAGACAAGCAGGCGCTTCAGCGTCTCCTGGAGGCGTCTGAAAAGGCTAAAATCGAACTCTCAGGTATTCCTGAAACGACCATCAGCTTGCCGTTTATCGCCATGGATCCGGCCTCGAACGCGCCCTTGTACCTCGAGAAACGCCTTTCGCGCGCCAAACTCGAGGAACTTATCGGCCCGCTGCTAAACCGTGTGCGCGGCCCCGTCGAGTCGGCGCTCAAAGACGCCAAACTCAGCAAAAGCGAGATCGACGAAGTGATCCTGGTCGGTGGTTCGACCCGTATCCCGGCCGTTAAAAAACTCGTTCAGGAGATGCTCGGCAAAGCGCCCAACCAGACCGTCAACCCCGACGAAGTGGTCGCGCTCGGCGCGGCGGTGCAGGCGGGCGTCCTGACCGGCGACGTCGAAGACATTGTGCTTTTAGACGTAACGCCGCTGTCACTCGGCGTCGAGACCAAAGGCGGCGTCTTTACCAAACTCGTCGAACGCAACACTGCGATTCCGGTGCGGAAAACTGAAACCTTCACCACCGCTGAGATGAACCAGACCGGCGTCGAGGTTCACGTTTTGCAGGGCGAACGTCAGATGGCGACGGATAACAAGTCGCTGGGCCGTTTTAAGCTCGACGGCATTCCGCCGATGATGGCCGGGATGCCGCAGATCGAAATCTCGTACGACATCGACGCCAACGGTATCTTGAACGTAACCGCCAAAGAAAAATCCACCGGCAAAGAAGCGTCGATCACCATTCAGAACACCACCACCCTGTCCGACGATGAAGTCGACCGTATGATCAAGGACGCCGAAGCGAACGCCGAACGCGACCGCGAGGCGCGCGAGCACATCGAGGCCAAAAACACGCTCGATTCGCTCCGGGTACAGGCGCAGCGGACGGTCGAAGAATCGACCGCCGACGACGACATCAAGCAACCCGTGAAACGCGCTATCGCCGAGGCGGAGAGCGCCGTCGATTCGGACGCGCCCAAAAGCCGCCTCGAAGAGCTGGGCCGCGAACTCGCCGAAAAACTCGCTGCGCTCCAGCAGGCCGCCCCGCCCCAGGATGAGACGGGCGGCGCAGGTGAAACCGACGCTCAGCCCCAGAGCCAAGACGACGACGTGGTCGACGCCGACTTCAAACCGGCAGGTTGATCGTGCGAGACGAGACGATTCAAAACGTGGTGGGGGACGACCCCACCACTGCTGACACCGAAATCGACGAAACCGAAACCGGACAAACCGACGAGACGCCGCTCGAGGCCATGAGCGAAACCGAGGTTTTGCGCGAGGAACTGGAACAAGTCCAGTCGGAGGCTGCCGACTTCAAAAACCGCTTTTTACGAGCTCGAGCTGATTTAGAGAACTACCGCCGACGCGCCGCCCAGGACACCTTGCGGGCGCGCGAGTCGGGTCTGGACAGCGCCATCTTGCCTTTGCTGGCGGTTTACGACGACCTCGGGCGGGCGCTGACGGTCGGTAGCGACGATCCGGCGCAGCTTATTCCCGGTATTCAGGCGGTGCGTGAGAGCCTAAAACGCAACTTGGGGGCGCTCGGTCTCGAGGAGGTCGGCGCTAAAGGCGACGCGTTCGACCCCGATCTGCACGAGGCGCTGACCACTGTTCCGGCCCAGGCTGAAGGCGCACCCGACACCATCGCCGAGGTGATGCAGACCGGTTTTGTCAAGGCTGAACGGTTGGTACGTCCAGCTCGCGTCGTGGTCTTTCAGTAAAGGAGGGGTGAATGGCTGCTTACAAAGACTACTACGACACGCTCGGCGTCTCGCGCGGGGCGTCGGCAAAAGAGATTCGCACGGCGTACCGCAAACTGGCAGCCAAACACCACCCCGACCGAAACCCGGACGACAAGGGTGCCGAGGAACGCTTTAAGGAGATCGGCGAAGCTTACGCGGTTCTGAACGACGACGAAAAACGTGCGTTTTACGACCGCTACGGTTCCGAGGCGACCCGACCCGGATTCTCGCCGGGTGGTGCGGGCGGATCCACTCAACCTAACGGCGCGCCGTTTACCAGCACCCAGGGCGGCGATTTCAGCGACTTTTTTCAGACCCTGTTCGGCGGGGGTGTGGGTGGCGGCTTCGGTCAGGGCGGATTTTCTACTCAGTTTTCAAACGGGACAGCGGCGTCGCCACGTTTCGCCCAACCGAGACCCCTCGAGGCCGAACTTCGGGTAGAGCTTTCCGACGCCTTTCACGGCGCAACCAAAACCATCAGCTTGGAGGGAAAACGGCTCGAGGTCACGCTGCCGCAAGGGAGCCGCGACGGGAGCCGCTTGCGGCTGCGTGGTCAAGCGCCGGGCGGCGGCGACGTGCTACTCACTCTGCGGCTTGCGCCGGACGCGCGCTTTCGCGTAGACGGTGACGACGTTCGCGTCGTCGTCGAGGTCGCCGATTACACCGCTGTACTCGGCGGGGTGGTGCGTGTTCCGACGCTCGGCGGCGACGTAGAGATGACGCTGCCGCCCAATACCCGCGCCGGACGTGCGTTTCGTCTGCGTGGACGCGGCTGGTCGCGGAAAGATGGAGGCCGGGGCGACCAGTTCGCCGAGGTGCGGATCACCACGCCGGAAAAACCGAGCGAGGCGCAAATGGAGCTTTATCGGCAGCTCGAGGCGCTAAACCGGGAGCCGGTCGTAACTTAACCGGCTTTCAACCGGTTTAGCAAAGCTTTACGGCTTAGCCAACTCAGCCAGATATACCTGAAGTCGAGGTACATCTGGCTGAACTCCGTGGAGTGTTGTACCAGTTTTGTAACTCCATCACGAAAGCTCCCAAGCTGAAAAGGTTCTCGAGCGTACGTTTCTCCCGGCTTCCCTGAACCGTTTGCTGGGAAGGTACGCCCTGAGGCGACCTCTGCTCGAGGAATCGGGACGGTTGCGCCGTAGGTCAACCGGGTTCTGCCCAGAGGTCGTTCAGAACGTCGTTTCTCCCTTTCGCAGCCCTCATGGACGACGAGCGGTGGTGGCGTGCGCTACCTTCGCCTTCTCATTCGGCCGTGTTAGAGTTTTAGAAATTACGAGCGGCACAACGCCATTTTTTCGTGCCGCTTTTTTCGTGAAAGGATTTACCCTGTGAAACGTCCCGCTGTACTTCCCGCGTCCAACTCCAAACACTTTCCCATCTTCTGGACGCTGCTGGTCGTCGCAGTCGTCTCCGGACTTATGTTCGTCGCGGCCCAAACCAGCGGTGGACAAGCCTCGGGCGGCGTGGTCTCCGGGGGTACTGTCTCCGGCGGCGCAGCTTCCGGTGGCGCGGCCCAGGTTCCCGCCGACCCGAACGCCGTCGTACTCACACTCGGCGATACCGAAATCACCGCCGCCGAGTTCGAGCCCCGTTTTGAGATCGCCCTGCGGACGCTCGCCGCGCAGCAGGGTACGCCACTAGACGAGGCGACGATGGCGCAGTTCGGCGCGCTCCGCCCGAACTTTCTAGACCAGTTCGCCACCCAGCAGGTGCTGCTGCAAGAGGCGCAGGCCCGCGATATCAGCGTGCCGGAGGCCGAGGTAGAGGCGCAGATTACGCAGGCCAGAGAGAGCGCGGGCGAGAACTTCGAGCAGGCTCTAGCGGAGGCGGGCTACGGCGACGAAGCGGCGCTACGCGAGTACATCGGCGAATCGCTGCTGTTGCAGCGCGTGGTCGAGTCGGTTCAGGGTGAGGTTGAAGTTACCGACGAGGCCGTAAGAGGGTTTTACGACGAGAACACCGAGCAGTTCGCGCAACCCGACCAGGTCTGCGCCCGCCACATCCTGGTCGAGGATCAAACCAAAGCCGACGAGCTTTACGAACGGTTGGAGGGCGGCGCGGACTTCGCCCAGGTCGCGCGCAACAACAGCACCGATCCCGGCAGCAAAGACAACGGCGGCGACCTCGGTTGCCTGACGCAGGGCCAGACCGTTCCGGCGTTTGAAGAGGCCGCCTTCGCCGCCGAAGTAGGGGAGACGACCGAGCCGGTGCAGAGCGATTTCGGGTTTCACATTATCCGCGTTTACGAGAAAAACGCTGGAACCACAACCCCTTTTGCCGAGGTGCAAGAGCAGGTGCGTGAGCAACTCGTCAACGAACAGCTGAGCGCCGAAATTGCTGAACTACGTGAAGCGTCGGGGCTCGAGCTGTTCCCTGAAAACCTGCCGCAAACCGCGCCCGCAGTTGCCCCGGCCCCCGAAGGTGAAGGCGAATAGCAGCTGAGGTAAACCCGGTCTAGACGGAGTAGAAAGGGCGTTTTAGTGCGCCTTTTCTGCATTTCTGTCGTCCAAACTAGATTGTTGGGTATCGGCTCAGATGTTCCGCGCTGAGGTAGGGTTTTGTCTGTGCTTCTCCCTGTCAGTGTCGTTTGTTCGCAGGTTAACGTGGCTTGCGGATGCCCATCTAACCGCCGTTTGCCACATTTCCCCTCAAAAGAAACCGAACCAAACCGCCTGAAACCCGGCAGAATCTATGAGGCAGTCGCCGTTCCGGACTGCCCGCTACTCTCTAAAACATGCGGGGGCGTTGGTTCGTCCTGAATGGTACTAAACAGATAGTGGAGCGTGGTGTCGGGGGTGTACTTGGCGGGGCTGTAGTGCCAGTTGAGTTTGTAAAGCGGCGTCGTTTCGCTGTCGATCTCACGCTTCGCCTCTTCGGTCAGCGGGCTGATGATTCCCAGACGCAGCAACTTGTGCGGCAGGTCGGCGCTGAACTTGGGGGTCTGCGCCCAGACGTCCCTAAACCGGGCGTCTTCGGCAACGAGTCTGGTAAACAGGTACTGAAACCACGGGTACGGGTACGATCTGGTCAGCTTTCTGATCGCTGGTGAAAACCAGTGCCGGGTCGTAGTGATCGAACGGTTGAGCAGCAGATTAAGCGTTCTTGCGAGCATGGTGGCGTGGCGGCGCGTCAGGCCGGTGTTCTCGAGCCAGTAGGCGTTGCTCGCGTCGGCGACCCTCTGGGTCAGGTAGCAGCCCTGATGAGACGCCATAAACCAGTTGTCCATCAGTTTGAGCTTGCTGGGTTTGTCGAAGGCGAAAAATCCCGACCTGGTGTAGTCGTCGATCCAGCTGTCCAGGGGTTTGCGGCAAAAACAGGTCGCGTCGGCCCAGACTCCGCCGTGTTCGGCCAACAAATTGATGCGGATCACGTCGGCGCGCGCCTGAATCTGCATGTTGTTATCGCTGCCCAGCACGTCGTCTACGTCTACGTAGTCACGAAAGTTGTGTTCGTCCAGCATCACCACCTGCCAGTCGGGATTGTGCGCGACCCACGAGTCGTAGCACGCTTTAACGGCGGGCGGAGCGTTGTCGAGACCTTGCAACCACATCATCCAGACGATTTTGGGAACGGTTTGCGGTGACGCGGCGACCTGACCGACGGCTCGAGACTGTCTCGGGCCTAAAACCGGGGTAGAGCGGCGGGGGGGCTGAATGTCGAGCATACCCAGACGGTAGAGGTTAATGGGTCTGCGGCGCTGTGGTCGTTGAGGGGTCGCCGCCTCATGCGGGTGGTAGGCTGGGGTCATCCCTTTAGGCGCAAAAACCTTGTCCAGCACACCGGATTCCTTGTGGGTACCGCACCCTGAAACTAATTGATGTGGAAAAAACTACATCTACGTTTGGGCCGAAACGAACGCGAAAGGGTCGTGGTGGTCTCAAGCTTCTAAAAGCTGTTTCCTATTTCTCAGAGACCGCTCGAGCCGCCTACTCAGGGGGCGAGCCGCTCGAGCTGCCAGCTTTCACCCTCCCTCGTATACCGAAAACGGTCGTGTAGCCGGTTCGGGCGGCCCTGCCAGAACTCGGCGCGTTTCGGAGCGACCACGAACCCGCCCCAAAAGTCGGGCAGGGGTACCTCGTCCGGAAACTTCGCCTCGAACTCGCGCAGGCGCGCCTCGAGCACCTCCCGGTTCTCGACCACCCGGCTTTGTGGCGATACCCATTCGCTGAGCTGACTGCCGTGGGGCCGCGAGCGGTGGTACGCCGCGGATTCGGCGTGCGGAAGCCTTTCAGCGACGCCCTCGAAACGCACCTGACGTTCGAGTGCGAGCCAGTTGAAGACCAGCGCAACTCTGGGATTTGCCGTCAACTCGCGGGCTTTGCGGCTTTCGTAGTTCGTATAAAAAACCAGTCCGCGCTCGTCCAGACCCTTGAGCAAAACGACTCTGGCAGAGGGCTGCCCGGCGGCGTCTACGGTCGCCAGCGTCATGGCGTTGGGTTCGGGCAACTCGGGGACGCTCCGGGCGGTGTCGAGCCAAGTACGGAACTGCCTCAAGGCGTCCGGATGCAGGTCTTTTCTAGTCAAACTGCCCTTGGTGTAGTTTTCTCTCAGGTCGGCGAGGTCCATAGAGGCATTATGGCAGGCATTTCGGTTTCCAACATACCACGCGCAAAACTTTTGTAAGACCCCGGAGGTATAAATAGAGCTACAACTGCGGAACTTACACCTAGTGCATCGTCAACCGGTCATTTCTGGGTAAAGCCGCTTGAGTTTGATGCGCGCGTCGGAAGTGGTGAACTGCCAGTTGATCTTGACGGCACGTTCTCGACGATCTTCGAGCCAGTGAGTGAC
>JAABUN010000993.1_pt1 | contig 67769 bp, 60 predicted proteins | sample 5559311 | NCBI WGS metagenome assembly JAABUN01 (sample SAMN10711877, study PRJNA513370) | rock metagenome | isolation source: Antarctica rocks | place: Antarctica: Victoria Land, Siegfried Peak sud | reverse complement strand
CCCGTGATCTTCCAGACAAATCCGGAACGTCTCGCCTTCCGGCCCGACAAACCGGACTTCCTGAATCCACGCCGGACAGCCAATGGGACATCGATCCGGCGGAGATCGACCGTTACCTGTCCGGTCGATCTCAACGCGCGTCGCGTGATTTGCCGTCCCCTCAGCGTTCGCAGCGAGCACCACTACCAAAGGACGATGGCAGCAGCACGTCGGATCAACTTGCGCAACTGCGTAAAATGGTTGGCACCAATCGCTCACCCGATCCACCGCGCCGAGAAACCTCTCCGCAACGAGCGGAAAGCACGCCCACTCGGACCGCAGCTGCCGCCCAATCACGATCAGGCAACGTGAGTCCACGGACGCCCTCGCCTCAGCAAGGCCGATCCAAGGGACCGCAATCCGTGCCAGCGCCGTCGGCGGGTGTGAACCGAAGCGTCACGTCTCAGCCTGCGTCGTCCGCCGTTCGCTCTCCACGCGTCCGACAAGACGAGAACTGGGCAGATCGCGAGCAGTTGCTTCGTAACGATCCTTACGTGTCAGAGAACGATACCGACACCGCCTATTACGACGATTTCGATAGCGATGATGCACCTGGGGATCAGGACATCTCGGAACGGCAGCACCCGAGCGGCGTCAGAATGCCTTCGCTTTTGAGCCGTCCCAAAGTCGCGCTGCCGTCGATGCCGAAAATTGCCATGCCTCAAAGTGTCTCGCAGGCAGCCATCTTCAACGATGTCGTGTCCCTGGTGATTATCGGAATCGCCGTTGTGAGCCTGGCCGCGATGGCAATTCTGGTGGGGAATCGGATCGAGACCCTTCCGCTCACAATTCCGACCCATGTAAGCGCGTCTGGGCTGCTGGAAGATGTCAAGAGTCGCACCGCATTGTGGCGGTTGCCTCTTCTTGGGACGTTCTTGACGCTTATGAATGTCGTGATCGCACTATTCGTGGCACGGATCGATCGGTTCGCGAGCCGATTCATTCTGGGTGCATCGCTCGTCGTGCAGTTCGTTGCATGGGTTGCGATCATCCGCATTCCGTAACCCACAAATAGAACACCGAATTACGCAGAGATTTCAGTTGAACGAGAGAACGCCGGGACGATTGTCCCGGCGTTCTCTCGTTCAGCACATTAGAAACAGACTTGACCGGCAAGCGTTACTGGTCGGCAGGTGACTGGAGCAGACTGCTGATGAGGACCGAGATGAGATGCTTCCGATACTCCTCGGACGCGAACATATCACCGTTGATCTCAAGACCATCTGGGGCATGCTCGGCGGCGTTTGCAATCGAGTCGACCGTAAGCGGATTTCCGATCAGGGCTGCTTCCGCTCCGATCGCACGCGTTGCCTTGGACGTTGCCCCCGTGATGGCGACCCGCGCGGCGGTCACCATTGCATCCGTGACGGTTACCACAGCCGCCACTCCGGCGATCGCGTACCCGCTGGCTGGATGGCCGTATTTCTTGTATGACATCAATGTCCCGGGCAATGGCGCCGGAATGAAGATGTCTGTGATGATCTCATCGGGCTCAAGCGAGGTCGTCCACAGGTCGACAAACAAATCGTCGGCGCTGATGATTCGCTCTCCTTGTGCCCCAGTGACCCTAACCTCACCATTCAATGCCAGGAACACGGCGGTCAGATCGGCGCCGGGATCGGCGTGTGCGAGCGTACCGCCAAGGGTTCCGTGGGCACGAACCTGCTGATCTCCGATGTACCGAATGGCATCCGCGATGAAGGGGAACATCGCCTGCAGTCCGGCATGTTCAGTCAAGGCGTTGTACGTGGTCATCGCACCGATATGCGCACCGTCGGAGTCGATTCGAATACCTCGTAGTGATTCGATCTTGCCGAGGTCGACAAGCAATTCGGGTCGTGCCAATCGCAACTTCATCGCCGGAATAAGTGAATACCCACCAGCAAGAAGCTTTGCCTCGGGGTTGTCACCGAGGATTTGAACGGCTTCCGCGACCGACGCTGCGCGATGATATGCAAACGAAGTTGGATACACGAGGACCTGTCCTGTCACTCACGCCTTGGCGTCGGCATTCATCTGTTGAGCTGCATATTCTACCGATTTGACGATATTCTGGTACCCAGTGCATCGGCAAAAATTGCCCTCGAGCTCGTGGCGAATCTCGTCTTCGGTCGGATTCGGGATTCGCTCAAGGAGTGCGATCGATGACATGATCATTCCTGGTGTGCAGAATCCGCACTGGAGACCATGCTTTTCCCAGAACGCCGCCTGCACGGGATGGTACTCACCGTTGGTGACCAACCCCTCGATTGTCTGGATGGAAGCTCCGTCCGCTTGAACAGCGAACATCGTGCATGACTTGGCAGTGACTCCGTCCACTGTCACGACGCACGCTCCGCACTGGCTGGTATCGCATCCAACATGAGTGCCAGTCAGACAAAGGTTCTCTCGAATGAAATGCACGAGCAAGGTTCGCGGCTCGACTTCCGCAGTTCGTTCTTCACCGTTCACCGTGACGGTGACCAAGGTTTTCTGGATTACCGCACTCTCGACCATCAGGATTTTTCACTCCTTGCTTGAGCATCCTGTTCACTGCTGCACGCAAAAGCACGTCCAGAAACAGGTGCCGCTCCCCCATATGTAGCGCCCTCGAGGAGCGTCCCGGAGAGATACGACTATCACCAGCGAACAGAACTCATGAGCATGGTAATAGGGTTCGCGCCAAGTGGCAACATGGTGATCAGACAGAACGTCAGACCTGAAAGTGTATCGATTCTCCACGAGCCGAAGGTGCCGCTAGACAGTCGCGATAGAAGGCACGATTTCCATTTCCGGAACCTCAGTTACCAGTTCCAGGATGATCTCGGCAGTCTCGATCGGAATGCGCTTCCTGAGGCTGTTGGCGTGTTTCCCGAGCTGGTCCAGAATGGACGAAAAGTCGTCCATCGGCGGTGTCAGAGGACCGAACGCATCAAGCAACTCCCGACGGTACCACGCCCCAACTCGACGACGCACACGGTTGACTGACGGTGGTTCGACTCCTGCCGCAGTTGCAGCTTCCGTTATCTGTCTGCGAAGATCCGGCCCCCCAAGCGGAACAGATGCGACATGATCCACGGCGAGTCGCTGGCGGCGGATTTCCTCTGCGAGTTCATCCCACTTCACGACCAGGTTCCAGCCGCTTCCAGCATCAGCGACCAGGGAGTGGGCGATTCGTTCAACTTCGTCCAGATCGAGAATGCGATCGTCCTTCAGCGCAAGCAGTGGCCTTGTCTGGTCCTGCCAGCAAGCCACACACGCCCTCGCCAGCCTCAAGTAATAGATCGAGAGGAGAAGACTCTCGTCCAACCCGATCGACAGGACATCGAGGGAAGCAAGCAGATCGATCAGATCGCTTCCGTCCACATCGCGCAGAAAACTCCGGGCATCTGCGGGAAGAAGAACGATCTCATCGGGCCTCGCGGCAACCCGCCTCAAGCCTCGTCGCTGATTGAGCATGTGATGAGTCAGGCTGTAATCAGGACAGAGAAAAAGGCCGTCGAGGACGTTGACGTCTGCCGGGAGCGCTCCCACATGCTCGGTCACGACCGGACCGAGTTCAAGGAGCTGAGAAGTCACCTCTGCACTTACCTGCCGAGATCGCGCTGTTTCCACACTGAATTTCGCGTCGGCGGCCTGCAGGGCCGATTGACCGTCCCGCAAGCCGAAGAGCAGAAAATCCGGATTCTGGAGCTTTCGCTTGGAAGCGGCACTTGCGATCTGAGGAATATCGTCGAGGCGAATAATGCGTTCGATATCGAGGGGAGAGGGCGCGTCCGGCGCGAGTGATGTCAGGGAAAGGGTACCCAGTGCCGACGAGCAGAGTTCTGCCCATTTATCACCGATTATGCCGCTGGCGCCGCCTCGATCCGACAACCTCATCAGATCCCGGTCGAAAACTGCGGCTAGGAGGGTACCGCCTGGAAATGCCGGAGATGCGGCGGAAAGGTCATCGAAAGAAGATGGATGTCTCAAACGTTCGCCGCCCCGCAAGTGGTTAAGATACGAACCGATTGGATGTGACCGACAGCATTCCGTAGAAGATCACCCCCTCGTCGAAGACGACTCGACGTGCTCAAGTTTACCAGTCATCGTCGCATCGAAACGAATATACTTTGCAATGAAAGAGCGCTTCGTCTTGTCGCAGTCATTCGTGTTGTCAGGGAACCTTGCATGCAGTCCATTCAGCAACCTCTTCGACCGTCTCCACTCGACGATGCATTGAGCCAGTTGCTCGCGCTTCTGGAAAGCGGCGCAAACACCCCTTCGACCATCAAAGACATGAACGACATCGCCGAGACCATGGATGTTCCCCCAGCATTCGTTCAGGGTCTGTTTCTCAGTGCTCGCCGGAGGGGACTTGTTCGTCCCGAATCCGTAGGACGAGGCAGGACTGTCTGGAAAGTGACGCGATCGGGATCTGCGCTGCTTTCGCAACACTCTGACCGAACAGCCACATCTCTTCCGATCCAGTCAACGTAAAACGCGGTCTAGTCCTGCGGAGCGGCCGAGGAGTTGTTTGCGTCCTTCTCGGCGAACAGTCCTCTGAAGCGTGTCATTCGCGACGGCATCCACCTGCCGATCGCCATGAAGATGACAGCGGCGACGCCCACCGCGGCGCACAGGCGGGCGATCCAATCCGCTCCTGAGACATCATAAGTCAGGAGAAGTTCGGCGTTCCCTGGGGGTGCAGCGACCTTCATGTAGCCGTCCGCTGTCCTCGTGATGGGAACGGCCGATCCATTGATCGTTGCATGCCACCGGGGAAACCAGTTCCTCCGAATGGTAATGTCGCCTGTACCCTCGCTGAACGACGCCGCGATGCGCTCATTGTCGATCTTGACCGTCGAGGGAACCGTAGTTCCGTTTGTGATGATCGGGACGCCATTTCGCACCGTGTAGATATCCCAGCTATCCGATTCCGAGGCGAGGATCAGATTCGGATTGGATCGTGCGGCAAACCGTGGATCAGGTGTCGCATTCATTACGTTGGTCACAACGACAACACCAATTCCATTGGCGTTCAGGTACGTACTGTCGAGAGCATTTGCAGGATCGGGATAGAAATGCCCAGCGAGCAGGTGGTATCCTGGAGTGCCAACGTGCAGATTGCTCCAGTCCCACAGCCAGTCGTTATAGAAGAATGGAGCGTCGCTTCGCGTCGGCCCGAACAACGCAGTGTGCCACTCCATGTCGCCAGGAGTCGTCCCGATGACAAGAATGCTGGATCCCTCGGGAACGATTGCATTCGCATTGTCGATGGCTGACTGGTAGCCCGCGAAATCCGCGTCACCGGACCGGGCGGTCTGCTGCAACCCCTGATAGACCTCAGGCAATCCCGAGACCGGCTTCACGAAGATGACCATCGTTGCTAACGCGAGGACAGCCAACGAACCATTCTTCACGACCGCCGAAATTCTGGGCGAACTGAGATATCCGGACGCCCTTTCGATACACCAGCCTGCAGCAAAGGCGGCCAGATAGATCATCAGGAGACGTTGAAACGGCATGAGGCGTGGCGTCTCGAGCTGCTGGATGAGGTCGATCCCGGAGCTGCCGGTGGAAAGCCAGGCCGTGAAGAGGCCGTAGCCAATCAACGTGATGGTCACTGCCCTACCCACGAAATATCGTCGCATCGCCAGCGAGATGATGACGCCCGCCGCACAGAACAAGATTCCTGCCGGTGAAACCGCATGCAGTGAATCAGTCCAGTATTCCTTCAAGGATCCATACGACTCGTAACGAACGAAATAGTAGTACCGGTTGAACCGCATCAACGGAGAGACGATCGGCATGGCAAGCAGCAACGCGACAACGCCCACGATCCCGACCCTTACCGCAGCGAGCGACAGCGAGACAGCCCCTGTGCCGGCTCTACCGGAAAGTGCGGTCGAGATCAGAATCGCCACAGCAGCGATCGCGATCGCGAACAGCGAGCGAGGGTTCGCATACGCTGCGCCCGCTGCAAGGAGTGCAGCCCACACAGCCATCGAACGTCTTCCCTGGGCCACGAAACTGATGAGCATCGATGTCGCCACCATCGCCGCAGTAGCGCCAGCGACATTCGTTACCAATCCCCACTGAACGAGCTCGGTATACCCACCGGTCGTCCAACTGGTGTAATCGTTACCCCCAGGAATGGCGATGTGCATGGCAGTCGCCAGCACCGCCACCCCAGGACTTACGCGCTCCGTCTTCGCGAGGATCCAGAATCCGATAGCCGGCACGAGGAAGATAAAAATCACCGCAAGTTGGTGTGCGGCGAGGATCGGGAGGCTTCCAATGAATATCGCCCAGATTCCGACCTCAAGCCAGGCTACCCCAAGCGGGTAAAACTCGACAGGATAGCCGCCCTGATGATTTCCGACCCAGCGAAGAAGCTGATGATTCTCCAGGCTCTGGAGGAGAGTAAAGACGCGTGTGGCGTGAAACGGATGGTCAATCGTGGAGAAGATATTTGGCACATCAATGGTCCGACCATTGGATATCACACTGACCATCGTCTCGAACGCACCCAACCTCCAGGCTGTCCATCCACACAGGACAGTCAACGCCAGGATCCACCAGATGATGACTGCCCGCGTTTGTCTCCCGGACGACCCGGGAGAATTCGTGGAATCTGAAATCAACGAGAGTCTCCAGGTGCCTGTACCTGGTCGACTGGTATCCGCTCAGGTCCCCCGCCGGAACGAACATGGGACGTGTCTGCCTCATTGCCTGGAATGAATGCAGTCCGGTCATCCAACGTGGTTTCTGGATGATCCAGAATAACCCACATTCCGATCACCGTTCCGAGCATGACGACGAACAGTGCGCCGCCAAAGGCCACTTTGAGCAGACCTTCCGATGAAACTTCGGGGAGATGATCGAGCTGATAGGACCAGATATGGAGGACACGGCGTGACTCGATCTTCTGGGTCCATGCTTGCTGAAATACGTCAAGTTGCCAGAACCTGGCCTTGAGGGACCCGAGAGCGACATAGCCGCAAATCAGGACTGTTGCAACCGCCCAGACGATCACACCATCGAATCTATGCCTGGTCGAACCTGATGACGCAGAGGTCGAGGTCGTTCCGGGAGTCGGCGTGGTGTCGGTGGACATCAAATGCTGGGAGGGAACCGGGGAGAAATGAGGAGTAGACACGCAGGGTACTCCATTCGCATCATGGAAAACGCGAAACGACCGACCGGGCAATGGACGAGCCAGTCGCCACAGAGGACGACTGGCTCGGGATGTCCTAAGAAACGGTTTGGGATACGCGTTTCATCTCGTGATATTCCTCGTCGGCGTTGACGGCCTCGAGATTGTGATGTTCGCCGAGAATATTCTTGGCGGCGAGCAAACCAGTTTCAATCGAGTGATCCGTGTTGTTGTAGCGGAAGGATCCACCTCGACCGATGTACTGGAGGTTCTCGATCCCCTGGATATAATCCTTCATGATCGACAGAGGCTTCATGTAGCCAAGATCGTACGTTGGATACGCCTTGGTGGCTCGAACGGTAAATCCACCAATGACTTCGTCCGGATCGACCAGGTTCATGTCTTCGACCAGGTGTTTGACGGTCTGATTAACGAGTTGCTCGTCGGACATGTTCCAGATGTGATCGCCCTTGGTGCAGAAGAACTCGACCACGAGCGACGTGAAGTCGTCGCTCGGCACCATCGCCGGGCTCCAGTTCTTCGGCTCGTGGAACCGTCCAAAGAGAATGTTCCGGTCGTGCACGTAGACCCATGTATCAAGCGAAATCTGTGGCTTCTTGAACATCACGTTCACCGTGATGATGTCTCTGAACGTCAGCGAGTCGGCGGCTTCGATCACTTCCGCCGGCGCGGGAGGATCGGTGATCTTCACGAGCACCGTCAACGGGATCGAGGAGATGAAGTTTTCGCCCTCGATCAATTCCGTGCCGTTCTCGGTTCGGACGCGAACGCCCTTGACTCGATTTCCCTCGAGGACGATCTTCTCGACCGGGCTCTTCAAGCGAATCTCGTTACCTCGCTCGACTATCGTATCGGCCATGCGCTCGGAGAACCGGCCGAAACCGGCGCGTGGGTACATGAATTCGTCGATCAGGCTTACCACCGTTCCCTTGGAAGGAACGATCACGTCCTTGACCGCCGTCATCAATGACATGCCCTTGGTGCGCTGGCTAACCCAGTCCGCGCTCAAGTCGTCACATGGCATGCCCCATACCTTCTCGGAGTACGCCTCGAAGAACAACTTGTAGAGCGTTTCGCCGTACTGGAGGATGTACGCATCCTTCATCGACTTGATTTCGCTTGGTCGGACCTTCTGCTCGGCCTGCGCCTTCGCGTAATCGGCCAATGCCTTGGCTGCAGTGAATGGCCCGATTGCCTTGAGTGCGCTTCCCATCTTGAGGGGATAGTCGACCCATTTGCCGTCGAAGCTGTAAATACGGCTGATGCGGTTCACCCACAGAAGTTCGTCTGCAACGACTTCCTTGAACAGGTTATTGAGCTCTTCATTCTTGGTGAACCAGCGATGACCGCCGATGTCGAACTTGAACTCACCGAACTCCGTATCCCGACGAATCGTTCGTGCCAGGCCCCCGACGAAAGGAGCAGACTCAACGACCAGAGCGGGCGCTCCCGCCTTGCTCAGTACGTATGCAGAACACAGCCCTGCAGGTCCGGCACCCAAAATAACGGTGAGACCAGCTGTCCCTTTGTCCGGGATAACGCCGTTCGCTTCGTGTCCATTCTGCATCGAGGAGAGTTCCTTCCTGGCCAATAACGGCGCACGTATTTTGATGGGCGAAATGATTCGTTCTGATGGCATGTTAGACGCCTTCATCGAACAGAAGGCGACAAACCCCATACTGTATAACACACGTTTTCTGGTCAAGTGACGTTTTGGTGCAGCAGTAACCTGAGTTGGTCGATGCCTCGTTGCCCGGTAATCACGATCGGACACAGCGCTACATGATCAGGCTCGCCACGTGATCATGTTGTTGAGAACGAAGTTCCAGATCGCCGCAACGCCCGCTCCAACCAGGTTGGCAATGATGTAGTTGACGCCGAACTGATCCAGCAGGACATAGAAAATGCCCCAATTGATGAGCAGACCGCCAATATTTATAGGGATATAATTCAAGGCTCGAGATACAACTCGACCAGAACCGCGATCGTGCCAGGTCCACGCTTCGTTCAGGAAGAACGTCACGACCATTGAAAACATGACTGCAATTGGCAGCGCAACGAAGGGATTCATCCCGGACACGCCGTGCAGAAGAGTCAGCGATCCCTGATTCACTGCTAGCCCGATCGCACCCACCACAACGAATTTCTGGAATCGCTGGGTAAGCGTCCACAGCCGAACTGCCGATTGGGGCCATGACTCAACTGAGATCATTCTCTGGTCCTTCTCCAATTGTCATGTTCGTCTCTCAGTCCGGGCAAGTGACGTGGCGGACGTCTCAAGCTACCCGAACATCGTCCCGAAGTACACATCTGCATGGAACGATACCCCGAACGAGAGGTGCAGGGGTCAAATTCCTGTCAACAATGCAGGGTTTTGGCACGCTTATCCACAAAGCACAACCATGGCCACCGTCGATGCATGCGGCGGTGGCACGATGAACAGACTGCCCTTAGCTGCCGGCAGTGATCTCTTTCAACACTTCCTGATAGCCCGCCTGCAATTGGCTGTCATCGAGTTTCTTGACCTCCGCGTCGCTTACGACTCCATTCGTAAATGTCGTCGGCATTGCATTCGACACACCGGGTTCATTCGTGATCTTGGTGGTAGGAACGACACCCTTTTTGTATATCTCGGTCCCGTTCGCCGTCAGCCAAAGTCGAATCCCCAGCAAGGCAACGGAGCCATCAGAGAGTTGGAAGGGCTGGAGGACAGTGCCAGTTCCAAAGGTCGTTGCACCGACGAGCGGAGCACGCTTGTTGTCCTGGGTGGCTGATGATACCAGCTCGGAAGAGGACGCAGAACCCTTGTTGATGAGGACCACGAGCGGCCCTTCCTGCCATTCTCCGTTGCTTCCAACGCTCTTCGTAATCTTGACGTTGCCGTCCTTGTCCTTTTCCTGGAACAAGGGGCTGCTGTTCGGAAGGAACTGGGAGGCCACACCAATCGCTTCGAAAACCAGACCGCCAGGGTTGTTTCGAAGATCGAGAACGACACCCTTCGCACCCTGACTCTTGGCATCTCTCAGCGCCTTCTGCAACTTTTCCGTTGCACCGCTCGAGAACTCGGAGAGGAAGATCCACGCCACCTTGTTCGGCATCATCGCCCAACTGATCGGTTCGACCGTTATCCGCGCACGAGTAACGGTGATCTTGTAGGGCTTCGTCTCGCCTTCATGCGTGAGTTCGAGGGTCACGTCGGTTCCTTCAGCACCGCGAATCAAGTCACTGGCGTCTGTTGGATTCAACCCTTCAAGCGATTTGCCATCGACCGAGTTGATCACGTCGCCAGGAAGAATCCCTGCCTTTGCAGCTGGGGAACCGGCGATCGGAGCTATAACCTTCGGCAACGCACCTGTCGTATCGATCTGGATACCGATGCCCACCAGCTCGCCCTTGGACTGATCCTCAAAATCCTTGGCTTGCTTTGGATCGAGGAACGTGGAATGGCCTGTGTCACCGAGCGCTTCCACCATCCCGGTGGCAGCTCCATACGCAAGTTGCTCGTCCGTGATGTCTTTGGACAGAACGTAGTTTTCACGAATGGCCTGATAGGTCTGGTTCAGCACGTCGAACTGGGAGATATCGCCGATCGCTTTCGTGCTTTGCCCGGCAGAAGTTCCGGCGATCAGGTAACGATCGACGCCAATACCGGCACCAAGCGCCAACACAATCATCAACGCCGTCATCACTACACGAAGATGCGCCGAACCAATCGACTGGAACCGTCTCTTGCCCAACGTGTCGATGCCACCGTCTGAATGCTTCCGGATTCTCATGTCCACTCCTTTGACAGAAATGTCTCGCCTGAAACGTCGTCTCATCCCACCTCTTGGGAAATGCCAACCGGGCGCATCAGCGCCGTGGCTACGGTCCCCGTAACCCGTCTGCGTCCTCGATTTGCAAAGAGGATGATGTTTGGGCGCATGAACAGCATCATGACGTCGAGGGATCCGGCGAGTATCAGTCGACTGCCTGATTGTTGGTGGCTGACACATCCAGATCCTGATGAGTGGTGGTGCATGAAGCATTCCAAACCGCGTTACCGGTGGAGTATACGGCAGCTACCCGCAAGACGTTTCGCGCCGACGACGGCAGAGGGGACAACGCTGACTCGTTTGCGAACTGACCTGGCACCACTGCTGAGATCGAAAGGGATCTGCGAAAGCACTTGCCCGGCAATGACAGGGTCGCCAGAAATGAAAACCGCCATGATTCAAGGGGGCATGGACGCTCGCGATGTCTCGTTGGCAGCTCGTGCCGTTCGGGTGAATCGGCCACGCGGATCCCAGGGCGGTATGCTGTCCAAGCAGAGTTTGAGAGAGCCAACGGGTCGTAACAAAGAGTGCTACGACCCGTTCAGCTTCAATAAACTACGCCCGCACGCTGCTCTGGAGAGGAACCGGGGTGCGCCATTTGGCCCAGCGGTCTTCATTTCCGCGGAGCACATTGACGAAGAGTGTCTCAAGTTGTGTAGTCAGAGGTCCAGGCTCGCCGGATCCAACCTTGTAGCGGTCAACAGACACCAGCGGCGTGATTTCGGCGGCAGTACCGCACGTGAAGACTTCGTCTGCCATATACAACTCGGTGCGGTCGACAGCCCGTTCTTGCACTTCGACACCAAGCTCTTCGCGAGCGAGCACCATGAGCGCGTCGCGAGTAATGCTCTCGAGAATTCCACTTGTCGTGTCAGGCGTGATGAGCTTGCCATCGCGAACCATCATCACGCAGGCGCCAGGCGCTTCGCTGATCTTTCCTTGCGCGTTGAGCATGAGCGCGACGTCATACCCATCCTCACGCACTTCGTACGTGGCGAGCTGACCATTGCGGTAGTTGGAGATGTTCTTGACCCGGGGTGGCATGACATTGTCGGAGATTCGCATCCACGAGCTTACCTTGGCATGCTGGACCTTTCCGGTGAGGAGGTGGCTCGGCATGGTGCTGGTGTTCACAAGCAGCGAACCCTGAATTTCGCTCGGCGAGTTTCGGGCACTTGCGTTTGCGGTAAACACGAGCGGCCGGATATACGTGTCCTCGCGAACGTCATTCACCTGCAACAGGTCGATGATGATATCGGTCAGTTCTGCCTGGCTCACCTTCATCGGCAAGCGCACGATCCGCGATGACTGTTCAAGGCGCTTCAGGTGCTCCGCGAGGCGAAAGACGAACAGTTCCTCGCGGTCCTCATTCCAGTATCCGCGAATACCCTCGAACACCGCACCAACAGCGGACCAGGCCAGTTCCGTGACGTGGACCGTGGCATCTTCCCACCGACGACGCTCACCATCCCACCAGATGAATTCAGGATTGCCTTGTGCCATATCTCGATTCCTTTCAGCGTAAATGGATCACGAGCGCAGTATCACATTGTCCCACTGAATGCGAAAGACGACCTATTTGGAGAATTCGACCAGTGCAAGAGCCGCCGCCCCGTATATGCCCGTGTCATGACCCAAGGAAGAATAGGTCACGATCACGTCCTGCCGAAAATCGACAAACGAGTGCATCATCATGTGTCGTTTGGCCGGCTCGATCAACAGGTCGCCGATTTCAACAAGACCACCTCCGAACACAATCATGCTCGGGTTCAACAGATTCGTGAACGCTCCCATCGCTGCACCCAATGCGCGCGACGCTCTCGCGAGAATCATGTTTGCCGCAAGGTCGCCCTGGCGAGCGGCATCGGCAACAATGCCGGCATGGATGTCGCCGCCTCCGGCGAGTTTCAACATGAAATCACCATCCGCCGTCGTGGCCACCGCCGTTGCGTCCCGCATGATTGCCCATCCCGCGGTGAACGACTCAAGGCAGCCAACACTCCCGCACGAACAGCGGGGACCATCGATCGCGATGACGAAATGTCCCACCTCGGCTCCAAGTCCGCGGACACCATCGACCAGGCGACCATTGCTGACGATCCCGCCGCCAACTCCGGTGCCGAGTGCAAGATAGACGAGATCGGACACCCCTTTGGCACTCCCGAACTGAATCTCGCCGAGGGTCCCGCAGTTTCCGTCATTTGCAAGCGCCACACGTCGACCGGTCATCTCCGAGAGCCACGCGACGAGCGGAACATTTCGCCACCCCGGAAGGTTCGGCGTATAGAGGACGGTCCCTGTCCTGGGGTTCAGCGGTCCCGGCGACCCGACGCCAATCGGAACGCCTGGTGCAACTCCCACATCGGCTACCAGCTCATTGATGAGGTCGCCCATGCGGGCGATCACCGCCCTGGGACCTTCGTTGGTAAGCGCCGGGGTTTCGAGTCGAGCCTCCATCTTGCCAGTCTCCGAAACCAGCGCCACACGAATGCGCGTGCCCCCCAGATCGACTGCTATGACATGCCGTTCGCTCAAGATTTTCCCACCCAAGACACTCCGGCAACGCTCGAAACCGATGGCTCATGCGTCTCCGGCAACGTGCCGTTACAAGATGAAGTTGCTTAAATCATCGTCGTCGACCACTTCGCCAACTTTCTCCAGAACGAACTCCCGGCCGATCTCGGCGGTCGTGCCCGCAAGGTCCGGCGCCTCGAACGACAATTCCTCAAGCACCTTCTCAAGGATCGTATGCAGTCGCCGTGCTCCGATATCTTCTGTCCGCTGGTTGACTTGATTCGCCAACCGGGCGACTTCCCGCAAGCCTTCCTCGTGAAAAGTCAGCGTCAATCCTTCGGTCGCCAAAAGCGCTTCGTACTGCTTCGTCAGCGCATTCTGTGGCTCGGTCAAGATGGCAAAAAGATCGTCTTCGGTCAAGGATTGGAGTTCCACCCGAATCGGGAACCGTCCCTGCAACTCGGGAATGAGATCTGATGGACGCGCTTTCGAGAACGACCCGGCGGCAATGAACAGGATGTGATCGGTGTGAACCGGCCCATAGCGAGTCATGACTGCCGAGCCCTCGACTATCGGAAGCAGATCGCGCTGAACGCCTTCGCCAGAAATATCCGGACCACCATCGCCATCACCCGAAATCGTCTTGTCGATCTCATCGATGAAGACGACTGCGGCGTCTTCGACTCGCTTGATCGCAGCCTCGACAACGGCATCGAAGTCAACCATGCGGCTGGCCTCCTGCTGCGAAAGGATCCGCCGCGCTTCCCGGACGGATACCCGCCGACGCAGGCGGCGCCTCGGCATCATGCCCTCGAAGAGTTCAAACAAGGTGTCTTGTAGCTCATCCGGATTGGAACCAGGAGCAAACTCAAACGTTGGACCCTCATCGTAATCGACATCCGGATCGACCTCGATCTCGACGGTTTCATCTTCAAGCGCCTCGGTCTTCAGAAGGTCGAGCAATCGCTTGTGCTCCCGACGCCGCCGGCGCTCGACGGCCTGAGCTTCTCGCAGCGCCGCAGCGGTCTCGTCTTCCTGCTGATCGGAGGTCTTGCGGTGGTTCCTTGCCGGCCGTTGTTGCAATGCCTGTTCGGACATGATGTCCGCGAGTCGTTCGACCGCCGCCAAGGAGGCCTTCTCCTGCACCTGCTCCATGCGCTCGCTGTGCAACATCGAGATCGCAATCTCGACAAGATCGCGCACGATGGATTCGACATCGCGGCCGACGTAGCCGACTTCAGTGAACTTGGTGGCTTCGACCTTGATGAACGGTGCGTCGACGATGCGAGCTACCCGGCGGGCGATCTCTGTCTTGCCGACTCCGGTCGATCCAATCATCAAAATATTTTTCGGCTGGACTTCCTGTCTCAGATCCTCGTCCAACTGCTGTCGACGGTACCTGTTGCGCAATGCGACAGCGACCGCCCGCTTCGCATCGTCCTGGCCGATGATATAGCGATTGAGTTCGGCGACGATTTCCTTGGGAGTGAGACTGTCGGCAGGACGAACCGCAGGCGACTCCTCACCCGAGATCCGCACGGACTTGTCCTTGCCCGTCGAGCGACGCTGAGCCTCCTGCATTAGACCAGTTCCTTTTCCGTTACCTTCACCGTGGCGGCCTCGCCCATCGGCGGATCGATCATGATCGGCTCATCCGCCGTTTCCGATTCCGCCCGGACAACCTGCACCATGTAATGATCGTTGGTGTAGATGCAGATCTCGGTCGTTATCTCCATTGCGGCGCGGACGATTTGCTCGGCCGTGTATTCGGTGTGGCGGAGCAGCGCCTTCGCGGCAGCCGTCGCATAGGGCGCGCCCGACCCGATCGCGAGGACACCGTCATCAGGTTCGATGACGTCGCCTTCGCCCGAAAGCACCAGAATCGACTCTCCATCGGCCACGATCAGTTGAGCCTCGAGTCGTCGGAGATACCGATCGCTTCGCCATTCCTTCGTCAACTCGACCGAGGCCCGCCGAAGATCACCATTCCATTCCTGCAGTTGCGTCTCGAACTTGGCAAAGAGTGTCAGCGCATCGGCAACCGCCCCGGCAAATCCCGCCACCACCTGGCCATCGTAGAGCGTCCTCAGTTTGCGAGCAGAGTGCTTGAGGACGATGTCGCCCATCGTGACTTGACCATCACCAGCGAGCGCGATCTCACCACCTCGCTTGACACCCAGAATTGTCGTTGCGTGGGGACGCCAACCATGTTCGTTCATCATTTTTGTCGTGTCACCAATTTCGCGAAGCGGACAGAATGGGAAACCAAGAGACAAGGCTTGTCAGATTGCGCACGTAGTGTATCGCGAAAAGACCGCGTCTCATAAGGAGACGCGGTTCTGAACGCATGGAGGGATATCCGGAACGTACCGGTCAGTCGCCCGCTTTGGCGAGTTCATTGACAACCGTGTTGCAAACCGGGCACTTCAGCTGATTGTTGCGACCGAATTCGACCATATACGGTGAGTCCCCGGTCGGACAAGGCTGGCTCACCGGCTTGTTCCAGGAGACGAAATCGCACTCCGGATACCGTTCACAACCGTAGAACTTGCGCCCCTTCTTGGAACGCCGCTCGACGACCTCGCCCTGGTTGCATTGCGGACACTGGACCCCGATCCGCGTCAGCAATGGCTGGGCGTTGCGACATTCCGGAAAACCGCTGCACGCCATGAACTTGCCGAAACGTCCGAGCTTGATCACCATCGGCAGGCCGCACAGGTCGCAAACCTCGTCGGTCGGCTCATCCCTGATCTTGACTCGCTCCATGGTCTTCTCGGCGTTCTTGAGCGTCAGCTCGAACGGACCATGGAACTCCTTCAGGGTCGGCACCCACTCCCGCTCACCCGCTTCGATCTCGTCGAGTTCGTTCTCCAGTCGAGACGTGAATCCGATGTCGAAGACGTTCGCGAAATGTTCTACGAGCAAATCGTTGACCACGAATCCAAGTTCGGTCGGGACGAGCTTTCGGTCCTCGATCGCCACGTAATTTCGAGCCTGCAACGTCGCGACGGTCGACGGATACGTACTCGGTCGGCCGATCCCCTGTTCCTCCATCGCCTTCACCAATGTTGCCTGCGTGAATCGCGGAGGCGGCTGTGTGAAGTGCTGCTCCGGCAGCAATTTGAGAAGATCGAGCGCTTCACCTTTTTCTACCGATGGCAGCGCACCACGATCGAGTTCGTCGGTATCGCCTTCATCCCGACCCTGCTGGTATACGGCCATCCACCCCTGGAATCGCACGATCGAACCGGTAGCGCGGAACGTATACGGCGCCTTGCCCTCCGCTAGCTGGGCACTCGGCCCTGCCGCGACATCGACGCGCGTGTTGTCAAGCAACGCTTCTGCCATCTGACTGGCCATGAAGCGTTGCCAGATCAACTGATAGAGCTTGAATTGAGGAGCGCTCAGGATGCTCTTGACCTTCTCCGGGGACCGTGAAGGACTGGTTGGACGAATCGCTTCATGTGCCTCCTGAGCGCCTTTCGACTTCTTGGCGTAGATCGGGGGCTTGGCGGGAACGAACTCGTTACCGAACCGCTCGGCGATGGCGCTACGAGCCGCCTGCTGGGCACTGACGGCAACATTCGTCGAGTCGGTACGCATATACGTTATGAGACCCTGGGTGCCCTCTGCACCGAGATTCACGCCCTCATACAGTTCCTGGGCGAGACGTGTTGTACGCCCCACCGCCATGCCCAGTTTTCGAGAGGCTTCCTGCAGCAACGTGCTCGTCGTGAAGGGAGCCTGCGGTCGACGCCTCGTCTCGCGGCGGACGACATCGAAGACCTGCCAGGCGGCTCCGTCGAGCGCCGTCACGATGTTCTCCGAGTCAACTCCCGTAGACAGCTCGGCCTTCTTGCCGGCGATCTGATGCAGGCTGGCGCGCAACTTGTCCCGCTCGGTGATCTTGGCGCCAGTCAGCTTGGCGAGATCGGCGTCAAGGGACCAGTACTCGACCGGGATGAATTGCTCGATCTCACGCTCCCGCTCGACAACGATGCGGAGCGCGGCGCTCTGCACTCGACCAGCGGACAGGCCACGCTTGACCTTTTTCCAAAGCAGTGGACTGACGCCGTAGCCCACGAGGCGGTCAAGGATCCGGCGCGCCTGATAGGCGTTTACCAGGTCCATGTCGATGTCTCGAGGATGTTCGATCGCATACGTCACGGCTTCCGGTGTGATTTCTCGGAAGACAACACGATGAACCGGTTTGTTCTCGGCGTCGGTGGCATGCATGAGATGCCAGGCAATCGCTTCCCCCTCGCGATCAGGGTCGGTAGCAAGATAGATTTCCTTGGCGGCGAGAACGCTCTCCTTGAGTTCCTTGACAACCTTGCTCTTGTCGCGAGGAATCAGGTACTTGGGATGAAAGTCCGCATCGACATCCACTCCGAGAGTGCTCTTCGGAAGATCACGGATATGCCCCATCGAGGCCTTTACCGTGTAACCAGCGCCAAGATACTGGCTTATGGAACGTACTTTGGTCGGAGATTCGACGATCACCAACTTCCCGCGAGGGGCACGCGCCTTCGTGACGGCTGCCTTTTTCTTGGCTGCCGCGGTCAATGGTTTCTTCGTGGCCGCAGCTGGCTTTTTGGCGACCTTTGGCTTGGCGGTGGTCGCCTTTGCGGGTTTCACAAGTGCCGAAGTTGGTTCAGCCTCCGCGTCGAGAACTGTCGTAGGTCTGGTAGCCATGTAGGTGTATTCCTGTTCCTCACTGAAAGCAGACCGTATTTCCCACTCCGTGACGAGGCTGGTCTGCAGGTTCCTGTTACTTGATTTTCAAAAGGGAAGTTTATGGAAGGAAGCAATGCCTGGACGAGATACCGACTTCTTCAAGCGTATTGGTCCCGTCAAGGGCCCAAGTACGTCATTCCCGTTTTTAAAAGTAGGAACGTATCCGGCAATCTGTCAAGGGCGACCACGACCATCCCCAACCCGGCGACGCGGGAACTGATCATCGGCGAAGTCGGGTGTAGTATTGCGCCCCGACGTTCCTGACCAAACCCTGGAGCTCCATCGTCAGCAACAGCGCGCCGACACCGTGCGTGGAAAGATCTGCCTGCGTGCCGATCTCGTCGATATGTTGAGGCTCCGAAGTAAGGAGGTCTAAGACCTTGCGTTCGAGGTCACCCAGTGGCAAGGCAGTCTGAATCACGGTTTCGACGAGAGGTCCGCCTAGACCCAAATCGGCAAGCACATCATCCGCCGAACGCACCAAACGAGCACCGTCGCGCAACAACCTATTGCAGCCTTCACTCTTCAACGCACCAACCGGGCCGGGGACGGCGAAAACGTCGCGTCCATGGTCGGCAGCAAAGTCGACGGTGATCAATGCACCACTCCGCTCCGGCGCCTCCACCACGATCACACCGAGTGACAGGCCAGAAATAATGCGGTTGCGAGCAGGAAACTGGGATCCTTCCGGTTTGGTGTCAGGGGCGTATTCAGACAATACCGCGCCGCTCTGCGTGATCGTGTTCGCCAGACTCCTGTGCTGGTGCGGATAGAGCCGATTCAATCCGCCGCCAAGTACGGCAATCGTTCTGCCACCTGCCTCCAATGCCGCCTGATGTGCGATCCCGTCCACTCCCAGCGCGAGTCCGGAGACCACGGTCACTCCGGCTCGGGCAAGGCCGGCACCCAGCTGTTCTGCCATCGCCCGACCGTAAGGAGTGACGGCCCGAGTGCCGACGATCGCCACCGCCTTTTCATCTTCAACATTCAGAGAGCCGCGGTAATACAGCACCGACGGAGGTGATGGGATCTCCCGAAGAAGTCGGGGATATGACGGATCGATCAGCGTCAGCACAGAGATCCCGGCCACCTCCAGTTCTCTCATCATTACAGTTACGTCAAGTTCACGTCGAATGGATTCAAACGACGTGACCGCCCGTTCGGTCAGTGCAGCGCGCAGGCTACGTCCGTCAGCAAGCCAGGCTCGTTCGAGCGATCCAAAATGCTCGTGCAGTCGGCGAATGCTTACCGGCCCGATGTGGGGAGTGCGACTGAATGCAATCCAGTACGGGCGTTGACGCGCGATCGATTCCTAGTCTGTTTCAGCATGTTCCAACTGGTCTCCTCGACTGCTCCCCGTCATTAGGAATTTCATGCCGCGAAGCGTTGCACAACATCGCATCCGGCATAGAATGCGAAAGTATCGAGGCGCACGCCGAACGGAGATACGGTTGCAACGCTGGCAACCGACGCAACGCAAGAAAGGCATCAGGTTGGCTCAGGGTAATGCAATACGCGACAAGATGGCAGCCGGTGAAACGGTTCTGGGATGTTTTCTTGGGATTGGATCGCCTCAGATCGTGGAGATGCTCGGATTGGCCGGGTTCGATTTCGTTCTGATCGATGCCGAACACGGACCAATCAGCCCGGAAACAGCGTACCCGATGATTCTCGCAGCCGAGGCCAGAGGTATCGAGGCGTTCGCACGTGTCGGCGAACTTGACAAGCAGGTCATGCTCAAGTACCTCGATCTCGGTATCACCGGACTGATGGCTCCCCAGATATCCAACGCGGATCAGGCGGAGATGGCGATCGCCGCCACGAAGTACGCGAAGCGAGGCAACCGTGGTCTGGCGGGTGGACGTGTCTTCGACTTCGGACTGCGTGATACTGCCAGCGACATGGCTCCTCGCATCAACGACGGCGTGCTGAACATGATCCAGTTCGAGCACATCGATGCATTGAATGAACTCGACGCGATTCTCGACACGCCGAACCTCGATGTCCTCTTCGTAGGGCCGAATGACCTGGCACAATCGCTGGGTATGCCGGGCCAGCCGAACCATCAGGACGTAACTGACATCGCCGATCAAGTGGTCGCACGTTGCAAGGCGCGAGGCGTGAAGACCGGAACAACCTTTGGTGACGCCAAGTCGGCGCATGAAACCATGGCACGAGGGTTCGACATGCTTGTCGCGAATGCCCCTTCAGTGTTTGCACTATCTCTTCGGACTCTTGTGAACGGAATCCGAACGCTCACCTGACGTCGAGGCATTGTGCTCGTGCACAGTGCACAGTGCACATGGGCGATGATCGCGCACCTTGGATGGCAGCCTCTATTTGAGCCGAATGACCAAACCAGGTGTGTCGGATTTGGATGGAAGTGGACGATCGAGCGCCAATTTGTACCGAAACGGGCCAGTCAAAGACCAAATCGGGCCGTTACTGGATCCGACGCCGTGTCGAATGCAGCAATCGTTAATGCAACTTGTTCGCAAAGCAGGCATACTATGTCGCAGTCAGATATGGCTTCTCACTATCACGAGTGATTCTGATCGTGGATATTTTGCCGGTCTGGGCGGTTCCATTCAATCATTCTGCTGCTTTAGTGCAGCCGCGAAAAATTGAACGGAATTGATCGGTGTGGTAAGGTCCATCGCCAGAATCACGGCATCACACAAGGGCATCTGGCGAGCGCAATGGAGCGCGTAAAGCCAGACGGAATGCAGGTTCGTTCCTCTTGACGCTCGTTCCGGTCCGACGGCGTTGCGCTAAATCCCAGGGGCTGGTTTGCCAGCTACTATCGGACCGTTTGTCCAGTCTTACCAGATGTCCAACAACGTGTTGACGGATGGGCGAGAGGAGCCAGGATGGCGGCAGAGCCAGTTACCACTACATCTGCGAAGTCGGGAAGCGTGAGAGAAGGCGGCATGCCCCTGCTGGAGGTCAAAAACCTCCAGACCCAGTTCTTCACCCAGGATGGGGTCGTGAAGGCTGTGGACGATGTGTCGTTCTACGTGATGCCGGGTGAAACACTTGGTGTTGTGGGTGAATCAGGGTCGGGTAAGAGCATCACTGGTCTCTCGATCATGAGATTGATCCCCAATCCGCCCGGCAGGATTGTCAATGGAGAGGTGATCTTCAATGGCAAGGACATCATCAAAATGTCCGAGGAGCAGGTCCGGGCGATCCGTGGCGACGACATCGCGATGATATTCCAGGATCCGATGACGTCCCTCAATCCAGTGCTGACGATCAACCGTCAGATCAGTGAATCACTGCAATTGCACATGGGCATGAACAAATCCCAGGCTCGTGCGCGTTCAGTCGAATTGCTGGAAATGGTAGGGATCCCGAACGCGACCGAGCGGGTAGATCAGTATCCGCATCAGTTCTCCGGCGGCATGCGTCAACGCGTGATGATCGCCATGGCCCTCTCCTGCAACCCGAAGCTGTTGATCGCGGATGAACCGACGACGGCGCTCGATGTGACTATTCAGGCCCAGATTCTGGATCTGATGCGAACGTTGCAGAGTGAAACCGGGACCGGCGTGATCATGATCACCCATTCCATGGGCGTGGTCGCCGGTATGGCAGATCGCGTGCAGGTCATGTATGCCGGTCACATCGTCGAAACGGCGTCGACAACGGAGATCTTCGCGAACCCACGACATCCGTACACGGTGGGACTGATGAAGTCCATCCCGAGACTGGATGCGCGGAGCAAAGAGAAGCTTCAGCCGATTCGAGGACTCCCACCCGATCTCATCGACCTCCCGGACATGTGTCCATTCGTGCCGCGCTGCAATTACGCACGCGACAAGTGCGAGCAGAAGAATCCTCCGCTTCTCGAAGTTGCGCCGGGTCATCTTTCGGCCTGCTGGTTCTGGGAAGAGGTTCATCGCGAAGATGATCAGGATGCCGTTGCTCGCGAGTTTGGGCATCCGGAACCGTCTGTTGCAGCTAACGATTTCGACCCAGACGCTGCCGACCTCGGAGTTTCTCCGAGTCAAATAGCGCCAGAATAACTGGAGGAAGAACGAATGCCTGCAGCTGTCGCTGAGAACATACAGCCGCAACCTGCGACGCCGGGCAACGAACAGCCGTTGCTTGATGTCAAGAATCTGGTGATGCACTTTCCGCTGACGCAGGGGATCATCTTCCAGCGGAAAGTCGGCGCCGTTCAGGCAGTTGACGGAATCTCGCTCTCTGTCAAAAAGGGTGAGACACTCGGGTTGGTAGGAGAATCGGGTTGCGGCAAGTCGACGACCGGCCGTGCCATTCTCCAGCTGTACAAGCCAACCTCGGGTGAGGTCAACTTCAATGGCCGCGATCTGACCAAGCTGGATTCCGGGGAGATGCGCAAGATGCGCCGCCATCTCCAGATGGTGTTCCAGGATCCCTATGCATCGCTGAATCCACGTATGACAGTCGGAAATATCGTTTCGGAGCCAATGCAGATTCACAAGCTGGTACCGAAGGGTGAACGCACCCAGAGGGTTCAGGAACTTTTACAAACGGTCGGTCTCAACCCGTATTTCGCAAATCGCTATCCACACGAGTTCTCGGGTGGGCAGCGTCAGCGAGTCGGAATCGCGCGAGCGCTTGCAGCCAACCCGGATTTCATCGTCTGTGATGAGCCAGTCTCCGCTCTCGACGTCTCAATTCAGGCTCAGGTCGTCAACCTTCTCGAGGACTTGCAGGAGCAGTTCGGTCTGACCTATCTGTTCATCGCACATGACCTCTCGGTCGTGCGCCATATCTCCGATCGCGTCGCGGTTATGTACCTCGGCAAGATCGTTGAGTTGGCTGATCGCAATGAACTCTACGACGATCCACTGCATCCATACACCAAGGCACTTCTCTCCGCCGTGCCGATTCCTGACCCGGTGATCGAGAAGCGGCGCGAGCGGATTATCCTGACCGGTGATGTGCCGAGCCCGATTAATCCCCCATCCGGCTGCCATTTCCATACACGGTGCCCGTATGTGATGGAGGTCTGCAAGAAGATCGACCCGATCTTCGCGGACCAAGGTCGATCGCACTTTGTCGCATGTCACCTCTATCCGGGATCTGGTGCCAACTAGGTTTCATCCCGCGCCTTTGGGCAGTATCAGCGGGTATAGTTCAACGACCATGGTGTGAGAGCGGGTTGCCAATATGGTAACCCGCTCTTGCGTATATGGAGCGTGTCGCGGCGGCGACCGTTTCACCTCAACCCGGAGTTCGCGTGGGAACTATTACCCGTTCGCCTGAACAAATCATTGCTTTCCTGCTCTCGTTCGTCATCGCTACCACGATTCACGAGTGCGCTCATGCGGTCACTGCATATCGGCTTGGCGACCCGACAGCCAAAGACCTGGGACGCATCACGCTCAACCCGATCATGCATTTTGACCCGTTCGGATTCTTCGGCATGGTCCTGATTTCCATCGGCTACGGTTTCATCGGCTGGGGTAAACCGTGCCCGGTGAATCCCTCCCGGTTCACGTACTCCTTCGGCGGGCAACGGCAGCGGGGCATGGCTGTCGTCGCGCTGGCGGGTCCCGTCTCGAATATCCTCCAGGCCGTGATTGTTGCGCTCATTTACCGGGTCCTGATCCAGATTGGCGTCAACCTGAGCAGCGGTGCTACGACGTTCATCAGCGCATTCCTGACGGTCAACATCCTGCTCGCATCGTTCAACATGATCCCGATCCCTCCCCTCGACGGGCACAAGATCTTGACCGGCATTCTGCCGCCGTTCTGGTATCCAGTACTTGCGCCACTCGAGCGATACGGATTCATGATCCTGTTTCTGCTCTTCTTCGTTGGGGGACAAGTCGGGGGATCGATTGTCGGGGGCCTTGTCGATCCGATGCAGGGAGCGCTGAACGATCTGGTCTATAACACGTTGATCGCGTGAACCTGTTTTTTGATCGCATGCGCTTTCGGTTCTTCCAGGCCCGTGCGTTCCTCTTTGCGTCGAACGCACCGGACCTTCCCGCAGATGTCTGCCGGTTGTTCCGTCCAGGTTGTGAAGACCAGTTTCGCCGGCTCTCAGCGGGAGAGCAGAGACATCTGCTGGCCGTTCATGCAGTGCTCAGCGATGTGCGGGCATCAGAGGAGGTGAAAGTGGCGGGTCTCCTTCACGATATCGGCAAGGCGTATGGTGACCACCGCGTGCGATTTCCCGACAGGTGCATGAACGTCATGCTTGGCAGGCTTGCGCCGCGCAACGACGTTGACATGTCGCTGGCACAATCGCCGCCCCGTTTCGCCGTTGGCCTTTGGCTAGCCCGCAATCACGAACCGCTGGGCGCTGGTATCGCGTATGACCTTGGCTACTCCCCCCGCATCCGCTGGCTGATTCTTCACCACGACGACGTCTCGACGACGGATCCAGGATTGGTGCTCATTGTGGCAGCGGACAATACACTCCACCAAGATCACAACGAGGCATGAAAGCTATGGGAGGAAGAACCTGAATGGACATTCCCGCCTCTCAGGGTATGACACTATCGAACTATCAGTTGCGGCTACCCGATTTCGAAGGACCACTTGACGTCCTCCTGCGGTTGATCGAGCGAAGTCAGCTGGCGATTACCGATGTATCGCTCGTTTCCGTGACGCAACAGTTCCTGGCGGTTCTTGCAGACATGCGAGAGAGCACGAGCATGGAAACGGTCGCCGAATTTGCGACGGTCGGCACCCGTCTGACGCTGCTTAAAAGCCGATCCCTCTTGCCTCGCTCACCGAAGGCTGAGGAGGACGAGAGAACAGACAGCGACCTGACTGTAGAGCTCAATGAATACAAACGGATGAAGGACGTCGCCAGGCAGTTGGGCGAACGCCATACGTCTGGGCTGTCACTCTTTACGTCCGAGTTTCGCCCGCAGTTCTCCGTTCCTGACGTTCCGAAGGAACCAGCTTTGGTGTCGTATGAAGCGAATGTTCTGGTCAGGTCGATTCGCCGCAGATTGACTGTTGTGCCAAAGCCTGTCCAACTGCTTCGACAGCGGAGGATTGTCAGCATCCGCGACATGATCGATCGGGTGCTCCACCTCACATCGCGAGCCTCGCCCATTTCCTTCTCGAACCTCAGCTCGAGTTACAAGAGTCGAACCGATGTTGCGACGGCGTTTCTGGCCGTGCTCGTGCTTGTGCGCCGCCGTTCGTTGCGGGCGAATCAGCAATACCTCTTCGGAGATATCGACCTGCTTCAGAATTCCGCAGAGCCCCTGTCCAACGATGACATCGTCGAGGATGATTTCCTGTGACGTCCTCGCGAAACGATTCCACCACGATTGCGGAAACATCCATGCGTGACGCGTCTACCGACCACCATTCGGGAGTGCCAATAATAGTGCAAGACGAGCAACTTGTTCTACCCGGAACCAAATCGTCGCATTCGATATCTGTTCCCGAGCTGGCGGAATTGCTGGAGGCCTTCCTCCTGGTGGCAAACGAACCGCCCACCATCGACGATCTGGCGAAAGGCGCAGGGGTGGAACGGGACCAGATCGAACTCGCCCTCTTGTTGCTGAATGAGGACGAGCAACGCGGCTGGGTTGTACAGCGCCATGGCGAACGCGTGCAGTTCGCGACCGCACCGCGCTTTGCCGAGCGGGTTCGGACGTTCCTCGGCCTGGACCGCGAGTCCCGGCTCTCCTCTGCTGCGTTGGAAACGCTGGCTATAGTCGCTTACCAGCAACCGGCGACCCGCGCCGAAATCGATGCGATTCGTGGGGTCGACAGTTCTGGCGTCCTTGCGACCTTGCATTCACGGGGTCTGATCGAGCCAGTCTCACGATTACAAACAGTCGGAAATCCGATCCAGTATGGAACAACATCCGATTTCCTAAAGCATTTCGGATTGCGATCCCTCGCAGAACTGCCTGCCCTTGGACAGATTGAAGGTCGCGATGGGCGAGAAGCCCTGGACGCCGCTGCCGAGACCGGACGTTCGTCTCCGAAGGACGACGTCCCCGAGGGCGCAGTCAAGCTGGCACCTGAGGGGACTGCGACAGTGACCAACCTTACGTGATCTGATCGAGAGGGGGAGAGGTTGACTGCAACCGCCAACATCCTGCTGCAGGGAACCGTCGTCTTGCCAGGATATCTGGTCGAACGCCTGATTCGACAGCCGGACGCGCGTTACACTACCGCCTGGTTTGATACGCTCCCGGCGCTCGTCGATTCCTGGTGCGAGCGCTGGCATATTACACTCGACTCCAAACTGCCAAAGCAAAGCTACAACATCGTCATCTTCGGTCATTCGGCCATTCGGCGAAAATGGGGCCGGTCGTCTTGAAGCTCACCGCCCCGGACGACGAGTTCGCGGCTGAGGTCGCGGGATTGAAAGCGACGCAAGGGCAGCACATGGTGCGCCTCCTGTATTCCGATCTAGCCTCTGCCGGAATGCTCCTCGAACGTGTCCTTCCGGGCACTGCTCTGCGGGATCAGGAAAACCGGACCGATAACGAAGGCACTCGCATCGCAGCCGAGAGCCTTTTGAGCATTTGGACGGCTCCTCCAGCATCGCCCGGAGACCTCATCCCGCTCGAACGCTGGTTCCACAATCTCTTCCGCTACGAGGAGCAATTGCGCAATGGACGAGCGGACCGCCCGCTGCCACAAGATGTCACGATCAAGGCAGTTGCCGCTGCCCGGTTACTCTTGGCGACCGACGATCCGGTCGTGCTGCATGGCGACCTGCATCACGACAACATCCTCATCAATCGGTCCGGTGGTTGGACGATCATCGACCCGAAGGGGTTGATTGGTGATCGCAGTTACGATGTCGGCACCTGGATGCTGAATCCACCTCCGGCCTCGGAGACGGTCGAGTATGCGATTCTGCTCGCGCGCCGGACGGGCATCTTTGCGGACGTGCTGGGCATCGACCGCTCCCGCATCATCGCCGGCGCACTCGTACACAGCGCGCTTGCGGCCAGTTTGGCGGTGGTCGATGCCACCCCTGACGATTACGCCGAAGACACATGGCTCGCGAACTCGATCGAGGCCACAAAGGTCTTCGCAAGGATGTATGAGCAGGCCTGAATTCAGGTTTGCTTGGAGGGCCAAACAGAAAGCTCAAACTTTGGACAGCGCTCTCACGCGCTCCACAACGATGCTCAGGATATCTGCCGCATCAGAGATTTCTTCCACGGTGTTGCCACGCCCAACCGTGAGCCGCAAGCTCGACCGCGTATCAGCCTCGCTTAAGCCCATCGCGAGGAGAACATGACTCGGTTCGGAATTTCCCGTCGTGCAGGCGGACCCGGCGGAAGCCTCAACACCTTCCATGTCCAGCGCGAGCAGGACCGTCTCGCCCTGCACACCGCGAATCGAGATGTTCAGATTGTTCGACAGCCGTTCGGTTCCTGGCTCGGGACCATTCAGTCGAACATCCGACATACCTTCTTTGATGAGTTTCCACAGGAGGTCGCGCAGGTCCCCTGTGTGATCGTTGTACGCGGTGCGCGACGAATCAGCGCGCTTCAATGCCTCAGCCATTCCTACGGTGAGCGGGACGTTCTCCGTCCCTCCACGTCGACCCGATTCCTGACCGCCGCCGTCTTGCTGGTACCGTATCGGCGTACCTTTGCGCACGTAGATCAGACCAACTCCCTTGGGACCGTAAAATTTGTGGGCAGACAACGAAAGCAGATCCACATCCAGCGCCTTGACGCCGATCGGTAGTGTGCCCGCGGCTTGAACCGCGTCAGTGTGCATGGCGATGCCATGCGACCGCGCGATTGCTGCGATCTCCGCCACCGGCTGAATCGATCCCACCTCGTTGTTCGCGAGCATGACCGAAATCAGGCAGGTCTCGGGGCGAATCTCGTTCAGGATGTCGGTTGGACTCACGATTCCACGGTCATCGCAAGGCACATAGGTGACGGCAAACCCCTGTTCTTCAAGCGCCTGAGCCGCATGAAGAACCGCATGATGCTCGATTGCCGTTGTGATGATATGGGATGGTTCAGCCTGACCAGGATGAGAGCTGCGATGTGCCCAGGCCGCACCCTTGATCGCCAGGTTGTTACTCTCCGTAGCCCCACTTGTAAAGATGATTTCGGACATCCCACATCCCAGCAAGGACGCGAGAGTTTGACGGGCACGATCAAGCCCAACGCGGGCGTCCTGACCGATGCGATAGATGCTCGATGGGTTCCCGAAGATTGAGGTGAAATATGGGAGCATTGCCTGGACAACGTCGGGATCTGTCGGTGTCGTGGCAGCATGATCGAGGTAAATCAGATCGACACCGTACGTCATCGCCGGGACTCTTTCTGGAATCGAGTGGAACAGTGCAACAAGGAGCCTCGCCGGACGAGGATCGATCTGCAGAAAACTATGCTGGGGCAGCGATCGATTCGGACTTCTCCGCTACCAGTACGCGCTTCGGACCATTCGCAATCAGATCTGCCAACGTCGTCGAGTCGAGCGCTTCCACGATAGAATCACGGACCTTCAGCCAGATCGGACGGGTCTCACAGCCGTCGATAAGTGGGCACGTCTGCTCATTGGGATCTTCCGAAACACAGTCCATCGGCGCAACAGGACCTTCCATAACGCGATACACATCGCCGATACGGACGAACTCAGGTGAACGGGCAAGAATATACCCTCCGTGAGCGCCACGCTTGCTCTCGACCAATCCGGCGCGTCGAAGAGGGGCAATGAGTTGTTCCAGATATGCTGTAGGAACGGAGGATTCCTTGGCGATCTCCGTGATCGACATTGGGCCTCCACCATAGTGATGCGCGAGTGAGACCATCGCCCTCACACCGTATTCACCCCGAGTCGAGACTTTCATTCGTGTTCCTCCAGAATGGGCAATTCACCCCAATATCTGTCCACTCTACTCGGAGTTCCATAAACCGTCAATATATATAAGAATTAGTCTCATCTTTTGCGGGGGCGGATTTTCAGGTTATCGGCGATCGCGTCACGCCACTCCTGGGGAATCGTGACGCCCCGTGAGAGGATGCCGGGAGCAATCTGACGATAGAGGTGCACGAAGCGATCTCCGGTAAAAATGCCCCTGTACAATCCATCTTCGGTCACGGGAATGGCCCATCGGTTACTCCCACTCATGCGTTGTTGGACGTCGTAGATGGACTCTGAAACGTCCACTACGTCGATGTTCGGATCCATGATCTCAGACACCGTGCGATCACCCATCCCCGACTGAAGTCCGACGAGCAGCTGCGACCTCCAGAGCATGCCCATCACATATCCGTTCTGCGTCACGACTATATCTCGCGGGCCACCGCGAAGCGCGAATGTGAGTGGCCGGTCCGGTGAGATTCCACCCATATCCCAAAGGGCGAATTGGCCGACGCGAAGCCTTTTCATCGCGCTCTCGACCCGGACCACTCTACCTTCAGCCTGCGCAGCAACGACAACAAATATCCCCACAACGGGCAAGATCAGCGACCGTTGCCATATTCCTCCAAAGATCATGAGCGCGGCCAGGAATGTTCCGATCCAAACCGAGATACTGGTGGCCCGATCTCGACCGAGGGATGGAGAAAGTGCGGCGCGCAAGACGCGACCTCCATCCATTGGAAATGCAGGTATCAGGTTGAATCCCAGGAGAAACAGGTTGGTTACTGCCACGTATGCCACTAGTGATCCTAACGTCATCTCTCCAAAAAAAGCTCCGGAAGGTATAAGCTCCTCCACTCCCAACGTGACCCCAACGAGCAGAAGGATGGGGAGGAGAGCCACGAAGATCGCGAGATTCATTGCGGGTCCGGCTACCGCGATCAGGAGTTCCGTCCTCGGATCGGTAGGCGATTGCTCGATTCGGGCGACGCCTCCAAACGGCCAGAGGGCGATGTCGAGCACCCGAATCCCGAATTGCTGGGCCATCAGGCAATGTCCCAACTCATGAATGAGGACGGAAACAAAGACGGCGATCACATACAGGCATCCAAGTACGAAGGGGGAAAGACCACCATCCGAACCGAGTCCCCATTGCAGGAATGCCCACACAAAAACGAGTCCAAACGTCGGATGCACGTTGACATCGACGTTGAAGAGCTTGCCCATATGTATGGAACGAAAAATATTCAGATGCGTTTCTGCCTTGCACACGGCGCCAGCGACAATCTTCAGCGACTGCAACATACCTGAGTCACATCATCGTTCGTCCCATCCATGGTACCAACCATGCATAAGTATAACGCTCCTGCGCCGTTTTTTATGATTTTGAATCTCTTGAGATTATTATAGCAATATCGTTGCCACCCGGAAATAAACCGCCTATACTCCCGATTAGAGAGAAGCTTCTAACCGAGGTTCCCGGCTTCTAAGGTCGGCGAGGCGAAGGCGCAAGTCGAACCAGACGTCGCGTATGTCCAGACCTGACGCCGTCACAATTAGCAGGAGACCGACCATGCGCTGGGAATCCGGGTTTGAATATAGCCAGGACATGCGACCCTGGATCTCACCGAGTCTGATCGAGGCCAACTACATCTTGAGCCTTTCTCAGCAAGACCTCGAGCAGGTAGTCGAGGCCGAGATGGAGGGAAATCCCGCACTCGAGGTTGAGGACAGGCAGATCTGTCCAACATGCGGCAGCGTCCTTGATGGAACGTATTGCCTGACCTGTCTGTCCGATCAGCGGGCGCTTCAGACCACGGAATCACTTGATAGCTATGAGGATTACGCCGAGCAGCCGGTGACGAACGTGGCGTCTCGCGAGGACGAATCGGATTTCGATCCGATGTCGTTGGTGGCTTCGGAAATCTCCGTTACGGATCAGATCCTCGCGGATGTACGCTCGGCACTTAGTCACCGAGAGTTTCCTATCGCGGAGTACATCATCGAGTCGCTCGACGAGCGGGGCTTTTTACCGATGGAAATCTCCGACATCGCCCGTTTGACAGGTCTCGACGAAGACGAGATCAGGGAAGTGCTGGAGGTGATCCAGGATATCGCCCCGATAGGAGTCGGTGCCCGCAATCTCAAGGAATGCCTTCTCTTGCAAGCCTGCTTCCTTCAGCGAACGGGCAACGACGTTCCCGAATCCGTATTTCGAATCATCGAAACGCATCTGACTGAGTTCGGCACGCACAAATATGGTCAGATCGAGCGCGAACTTGGCATTGCTGCTGACGAAATAGAGAATGCACGAGAATATATTCGAGAGAACCTGAACCCATTCCCGCTTCAATCCGACCAGGGACGATCCTGGCGGAGTCCTACCGATTCGGCCTACGTTGCTCCGGACGTGGTAATCCTGCTGAGAAATGAAGACCTCATCGTCGAGGTTGTCGACAGCAAGTATTTCCACTTGCGCACCAACGCCGTCTATGAACAACTCTCAGGACAGTTTTCTCGTCGCAAGACGACGCCACAGAAGGCCGTGGCGGTCGAGTCGATGAATTTGGTTGCGGTCGCCGAGGTTTCCACCGAGGACAAGGATCATGTCCGTCAGTACACGAACAGGGCGAAGCTCTTCATCTCCAACATACAGCAGCGACGCGATACGCTGCTCCGTATCAGCCAGTGCATCTGCGAGCTTCAGGACGGATTCCTCCGGGGTGGCGTCCGCGAGTTGAAGCCGCTGACACGGGCGATCGTCGCCCAGCAAGTCGGGGTTCACGAGTCGACGGTGAGCCGGGCGACCGCGAGCAAATTCGTGATGTTGCCCAATCGCAAAGTGATCCCCTTCGCGGATTTCTTCACCCCTTCACTGAGCACCAAGGACATCATCAAGGAACTCATCGTCGAAGAAACGAGAAAGGGTACCCCGTTGACAGACCGCAAGATCTGCGATCTCCTCCTGCAGCGCGGAGTACGAATCGCTCGAAGGACAGTCGCCAAATACCGGGCAGAACTCGGAATCCTGCCATCCACAATGAGGTAGGAGGCAGGTCGACAGGGATTGAACGAAACAACGACGGGACCGAACGTGATCCAGCCGTTGTTTCGTTAGCTCGCTTGACGTATACGGATGGACTCGCAGGTGCCTATTCTTCTCCGAGATAGGCTTTCCGCACGAGATCGTTCTGCTTGAGGGCATCCGCCGTGTCCGTAAGGACGATTAGCCCCGTTTGAATCACATATCCTCGATCGGCAATGGTGAGTGCCATGAGCGCGTTCTGCTCAACCAGAAGCACAGGAGTACCTTGCCGGTTCACTTCCACCACGATCTCGAATATCTGCTCGACAAGGATCGGGGCGAGTCCCATCGACGGCTCGTCGAGCAAAAGGAGCCTTGGCTTCGCCATCAGGGCGCGTCCAATCGCAAGCATCTGCTGCTCACCGCCGGAAAGCGTACCCGCTTTCTGGCTGATGCGTTCCTTCAGCCGAGGGAAGAGATCGAACACGCGAGCGAGGTCCGCGGCGTCTGCCTTTCCACGGATGAACGCGCCCATTTCAAGATTCTCAAGCACACTCATCCGAGGGAACACACGCCGTCCCTCGGGCGAATGTGCGACTCCTGCGGCGGCAACCTTGTGCGCCGGCATGGAACTGATTTTCACTCCCGATAGACGGATCTCACCCGTGCGAGGAGTGAGCAGACCAGAGATCGTCTTCAGGGTCGTGCTTTTTCCTGCTCCGTTGGCGCCGATCAACGTCACGATCTCTCCGGCGTTGACCGCCAGCGAAATGCCCTTCAAGGCATGGATTTGCCCGTAATAGGTTTGGACATCGATAAGTTCCAGCATCTTCTCGCTTGATGGATTCATGGTGCTCACGATGCTCATGTTTACGTTGCTCGCGGTGCTAGCCCGTCGGGCAGTCCGGAACCGGCTGGCGCAGCTGACCCGCTCGAACCGGACGGCGTCTCCGACGCTTTCCTCAGAACTTCGGCTGCGCCCTTCCCGAGATAGGCTTCGACGACACGAAGGTCTCGCTGCACTTCCGAGGGTGCCCCTTCGGCTATCTTGACTCCATGGTCGAGCACCGTCACGTGATCGGAGATGCCCATCACGACTTTCATATCGTGCTCGATGAGCAGGATTGTCAGGTTCAGCGAGCTTCGAAGATCCTGAATAAACGTGGTCAGGCTGGCCGTTTCGCGCGGATTCATCCCGGCCGTCGGTTCATCGAGCAGGAGAAGTCGCGGCTTGCTTGCCAAGGCGCGTGCTATCTCCAGTCGGCGTTGATCTCCATACGACATGTTCTTCGCCGTGACATCGGCGAACCGGCCAAGCTTCACGAAATCCAGGATGGCATACGCCTGCTCCCGCGCTTCAAACTCTTCCCGCATCACGCCACGAGTTCGCAACATCGACTTGAGCGGGCTGGATTTGAGTCTCGTGTGCATCCCGACCAGCACATTGTCCACAGCCGTCATGTTCGAGAAGAGCCTGATATTTTGGAAGGTCCGGGAGATTCCCATGCTTGTGATCTGGTCGGGACGCATGCTCGATCCAAACATGCTCCGACCACCCGCGAACAATGACTTGCCCTCGAAGACGATATCGCCTTCGGTTGGCTTGTAGATACCCGCAATCATGTTGAAGAACGTCGTTTTCCCTGCTCCGTTGGGACCGATCACGCTTGAAATACTGCCCTTGGGAATCTTGAGGTCGACCGAGTCAACGGCTACCAGACCACCAAAACGCATGGTCACGGATTTCGCCTGCAGGATTTCGGGATCGCTGGTCATTCCGACCTCCAAAGACATCGGATGGGGCTCTGTCAACACAATCAGTTCCTCCCTTCCATCGAACGCGTGTCAGGGCCAGGGCCGAGCAGTGATTCGTTCTCGACATTCGGAGTAAGATCATCGTCGTCGGGAGCGAATTCGGCTGCCCGTTGCTTGGAGGGGAAGAGACCGCCCGGTCTCAGGATCATGATCAACACGAGCGCCAGGCCGAAAATGAGGAGCCGGTCGGTTGTTACATCGTGTTTGCTCATGGAATCGCCCAACCATCCCAGAGATCCCCCGGAAAGCCGCTCACCCAACCAGTGCAATGGCCGGTTCAATTCCTGCGCGAGGATGCGATCGAAGAACCCGATGATGATTGCGCCTGCGATGACGCCATAGATATTGCCCATGCCGCCCAGGATCACCATCGCGAGGATGATGACGGATACCGAAAACTGAAACTGGTCCGGATAGACGACGCGCACATATCCGGCGTAGACGGAACCGGCGAACCCCGAGAACGAAGCGCCCAACGCGAAAGCCCACAGCTTTGTACTGGTGAGGTTGATTCCCATGCTGACGGCGGCGATTTCATCCTCGCGAACGGCCTGCCAAGCGCGTCCGATGCGAGAATCATAGAGCCGGGTGATCAACCAGAGTGAAAAGAGGACGACGAGAATAATCAGCCAGAACCAGTTCCGCTGATCTGTCGTGGCAAAACTGATGGCATGACCGCCCGGGAGCGGGATTGTCGGCGGCCTGGCAATCTGTCCGATACCTTGTGGGCCACGAGTCACGGTCTGGGCGTTCGTGAAGAAGTCGGGGACGATTTCTCCGAATCCCAACGTCACGATAGCAAGGTAGTCACCGCGCAATCTCAAAGTCGGAGCACCCAGCAGGACGCCGAAGAGCGCCGCGATGATCCATGACAGCGCCATCGCCGGCCAAAAATTCTGGAGTATGTCCGGAACCCAGCCTTTCAGCACGAAGTAGCTGCTTGGCGAGGTCAGGAAGGCGTTGGCGTACGCTCCGATGACGAAAAAGGCCACGTACCCCAGATCCAGAAGTCCGGCGTAGCCAACGACGATATTGAGGCCCATGGCGAGAATGACGAAAACAAAGATGGGAATCCAGGCGCCAAGGCGGTTGAACCCCAGCGCGGAATCGAGGAACGGATAGAGAAAGGCAACGAGTGTCCCGATGCCGATCCAGAGGAGTCGCTTGCGATCTTCCTTCTTGCGCCCGCGCATCCACTCTTCGGCCTTGGTTACGTAGCTCGAAGGTGCAGTTGCCATGTCATGACCTCCTGGGGTTTGGCGTCAAACCTTGTCTGACGTGGACTGACCAAGCAGGCCAGAAGGTCGAAGGATGAGGACGAGCACCAGAATTCCGAAGATGACAGTGCCAGTCCATTGACTGCCCCAGCCGCTGATGTATTCACCCATGAATCCATCACTGAACGACCAGATGATGCCGATCAGAAATCCTCCAAGCACAGCTCCGCTAAGATTCCCGATGCCTCCGAGAACGGCTGCCGTGAAGGCATACAAGCCGTACTGGAACCCCATCTGAAAACGCCCGGAGTTGTTGTAGAACAACGCGATCATGCCCGCAGCGCCTGCGAGTCCACCACCAAGCAAAAACGCCGTGCCGATCGTGCGGTTGATATCGATGCCCATCAGCGCAGCCGCTTCGCGGTCTTGCGCGGTGGCACGCATGGCGGTGCCGACTCTCGTCCGATACACGAACCAGGAAAGAATGATCAGCAAGGGAATGGTGATGCCAATCACGAAGACATCGAGGAGTCGGAGTCGAAGCGTCGAATCCGCGAACCAGTCCCGCAGAATCGGCCATTCGTGAAGGACGTTATAGGTGCGGTATTTTCGAGGGATCAACGCCGGTGCCGTGAAGGGATTCGACCCCTTCCAATAAATCGCCAGGTTCTGCAGAATAAAACTCATGCCGATTGCCGCAATCAATGGTGCCAGACGAGGAGCCGATCTCAGCCGCTTGTAGGCCAGGCGATCGATCGCAAAATTAAGCCCTCCGCTGAACAGCATGGACGCGATCAGTGTCAGGAACAGGACACCCACGATCAGCCATCCCGGCGATGTATTGGTAACGCCCAGCACTCCAACGAAGGTTGCGGCGAAAAACGCCCCCATCATGAAAACGTCGCCATGCGCGAAATTGATCAGTTCGATAATGCCGTAGACAAGCGTATAGCCGAGAGCGATCAAGGCAATAAGCGATCCTGTAGCAAGTCCGATGATCAGGAACTGAAAGAACAGCGTCCATTCGAAGTCCATGCAAACATCCGATTCGGGAGGGACCTGTTACGAGGTGTGAACACCAGCCCTGTTAACACCTCGTAACGATCGACGGAGAAGCGACACAAAAGGAGTGGACCGGGCAAGATACTTGCCCGGTCCACATTCATCTACCCTTACTCCGGCGCTCCGATGACCTCCTGGAACGTGATCTTGCCGTCCTTCACCTCGTTGAGAGAAATGGTAGAGGCAGTCGTATCTCCTGTTGCAGAGAAGCTCCAGGTTCCGATGAGTCCACGAAAATCCTTGATACTCATGGCAGCATCGATGATTGCCTGACGATCCTTGGAACCCACCTTGTCGATGGTTTGAAGCACCACCACTGCGCATTCAAACGAGTACACCGAGTAGGCATCCGGCTCGTGTTGGAGGCGGGCCTTCATGGCGTCATACCATTCCTTGCCGGATCCTTCGAGCTGGGCAGGTGGCAGACCACCGAATGTCAGATACATTCCTTCGGCGGCGTCTCCTGAACCATCCAGGAACGCCTGATTGATCAAGCCATCTGGCCCCATGAGGGTCGTCTGGTCTGCCGATAGAACGTCTCGGACATCCTGAACGAGCTTGCTGGCATTCAGATTCACAATCGCGCCGATGTAGATGAGATCAGGAGCGGCGTTCGCGACCTTGGTCGCAAGTGCCTGGTACTCCGGAGCGTTGGCGTCGAAAGCCTCAAAGCCAAGAATCTCTCCACCAAGTTTCTTGAACGTATCCTGGAACACCGTGGCGACGCCCTTACCGTACGTCTGGTTGTCGTGCAGGATATAAACAGACTTCGATCCGTGCGTAGTGATCGTCCAATTGGCTGATGCGGAACCCTGAATGTCGTCGGCAGGCACGACTCGCGCATAGTTGCGCTTCCCGGTTGGGTAGAGGACCTCCGGGTATCCTGGAGGATTTGCGGGATTTTCCTTCGTCAGTTGAACTGCCGTATTTGAAGGAGAGATCTGGAACATCGGCGCCTGGTTCGTGATCGGAATCGCGGCCTCGGCGGCGCCGGAGTTGTAGGTCGCAATGTAGGCGACAGCGTCCGGGTCGTTTACAACCTTGGTGGCATTTTCTGCCTCTGCGGTGGCGTCCCATGAACCTTGATTGGCGGAGATCCCATCGTCGAGTGCCTGGTAGTTGATTGCAAAACCACCGGCTGCCCCACCCCAAACTTCAACTGCGAGCTTGACAGCCTCGGCGGAGTCACCACCAAGTTGCTCGGATGCGCCAGTCATCGGCCAGGAAGAATAGAGGTTAATGGTGCCCTTGCTCTTGTCTGTAATATGAGCGACGCCCGCCACACCAAGATTTTCCGGAGTCAGACCGCCAGAAGAGGCAACCGGGCTGGCTCCTGGGGAAGCGACTGGGCTGGCCTCCGGAGATGCATCCTGCGCAGCGACACCCATGGAACGCAATGCAACACCAGCGCCGACACCCAGCATAGTGGTGCGAGCGAGGAACGTGCGACGATCGATGGTTCCATTGCGAAACTGTTGAACGAGGAAATCGAATCGCGACTCAGCCATTTATCCAGTGCCTCCATATGATGCCCCGATATGTACACCGGGGATTTGGTCATTCAGAGCGAGACCGTGCCCACTCCAAGCGCGCCACTTGCTGCTTGAGAGCACCTCCGTCGGCTCTCGGGACCCGATTCAAAGTCTCAGAAAAGCACTGACGCTCCCTGAAACGTGTGATGAGTTGCTGAAGAAGATGTCCGTCGTCCGTACTCAGGCTTTCGGAGAGGATCGCTTCAGTTGTATGACGACTGTTGAGGCGAAATGGTATACGACGGATCATGCGATCGTCAATGAAACCAGAGGGCATTGCTCTCTATCGCGGCGATTACGATCGTAGAACTTGATCAAGATGCCACAAAAGTCGGCCTGAGTTCATGGACAAAACGCAAAACAGATCCACGTTGATACGGACATAGTGCATGAATCGTTCTTGAAGGTGGGTCGAAATTGGTGCGTTGCTCGATGCATTTGTTCGATCCGCACAAAAGGCATCGGCTTGTTCCCATGCGATCGTCTACAAGTCCCGAGGTGCCTCACGCGGTCAGGTATTCCTGGTTGTTTCTTCACATCGCGAAGCCTTGATTATAATCGTGCATCCTTTTCTTGGTAGTCACCAGATGGAGGGTTTGCCCTCTGAGTTAGAAGTCGCGGGTTCGACTTCTTTTGAGTGATCGCATTGGTTTATTGTGAGAGAGATAAGATCAACCTCTGACAGGCGGATCGTTTCCGTGCGGGTCGATATCGCTCTCCGCGTTATAACGTTCGACTTATCAGGAGCACTCCATGATCCAAAATCAGCTGTTTGACCGGAGTACCTTTGCCGAACTGACATTCGACCGCGCAGATCACGGGTGGCAGGCCCTGCTGCTGTGCCCGCTGACCATAGTACAAGTGTGCGAAGACGCGCATATCCCCGCAGTACCGGACAAACGATCACGATGCTGTTGTCTGGCGAGACAGATGTTGCAAGTGGCATCGACGCGCACTGGCGATGGGCTCATACCCGTCCCGGCATCATCTCGATGACCGCGCCGGGACAGCCCGCCCGCCTCCGTTGGCGAGCACGATCCGATGAACCGCTGCAGTCGCTTTCCCTCTAGATTCCCATTGTCCAGACCCATAGGCTGATCGAGGTGCTTTGGAACCGTGATCCCGCCCAGATCAGTCTTCCTGACGCCTTGGCGATCGCCGACCCCGTTCTTGAGCACACCTATGCGGTCTCTTGCGAGCGGCCGAAGATGGACTCCTGGACACGTACGCTGAAACGGCCGCCGATTTCCTTATGGTTCACACGTTGTTAAAGCACTGCAATGTCCCGCCAATTCCCATTGTTGGCCCTGAGGACCATCGCATTCGGAAAGCCAGGATACATTCGCGGGGAAACCTTCACCGCCCGGTATCCCTGTTGGAGGTTGCGCAGGAGATCGGTATGAGCCGCTATCATTTCCAGCGGGCTTTCCTCCGTCAGACCCATGAGAGTCCAAATCATTACCTGAACCGACTTCGGATCGAGGAGGCATGTCGCAGGCTGGCAACCCGCTCGGCCAGTGTGACTGATGTCGCGGGTCTCTTTGGGTTCACCAATCCCGGTTACTTCTCCTCGGTCTTCCGCCGAGCGACCGGATTTTCTCCGTCCAACTACCGCAGGTTGCGGCGACGATAGCTGCAGCCCTCGGCCAAGGTTCCGCGATCACGACAATATGACAACAAGAAAGAGCAATATTCTGCAAGCAATCCAGATGGACGCGAATTACAATGACTATCGGGACGCTTCGGGATAGAGCCCGGCCTTGACGCGTTCAATAACATCGATCGGCCAGTGAAGCACTTGACATCGAATACCAAGCCGCTGCTGAGTGTTCTGTGCATAAGGCTTTCGATACGGGCGTGGACGAGTCACATGTGTCACGTCCAAACTTCGACCACTCGCAGTGCCTGAGCGGTATAACTGAAAGAAGGTTCGCCTTGAAGCTCGCCATCCATTACTCCAACTTCATCTAGCCCGGCAACCCGGCGCCGATGGCGAGGGTTCTCGCCGAAACCGCCCGCGCCGCCGACGAGGGCGGCGTCACCCACATGACGATGATGGATCATTATTTCCAGATCCCACCGATAGGCGCCGCCGAGGAGCCGATGCTAGAGGGCTACAGCTCACTCGGGTTCCTGGCCGGCCAGACGCGGAACCTGACCCTCGGCCTGCTTGTGACCGGCGTTACCTATCGTCACCCTGGCCTCCTGGCAAAGATTGTCACGACACTCGACGTGCTGTCGAGTGGGCGGGACCAGCTCGGAATCGGCGCGGCCTGGTTCGAGCGCGAGCATCACGGGCTCGGCGTCCCCTACCCGCCGACGGCCGAGCGATTCGAGCGGCTGGAGGAGACGATCCAGATTTGTCGCCAGATGTGGAGCGACGACGACGGCCCGTACGAAGGCAAGCACTACCATCTGGCCGAGACCCTCTGCTCGCCGGGCCCTATCCAGCGGCCGGGGCCGGGCATCCTGATCGGTGGGATGGGCGAACAGAAAACGTTGCGGCTGGTCGCCAAATACGCCGACGCCTGCAACCTGTTCGGCACGGGCCAAGACGTGGTTGCGCACAAGCTGGAAGTGCTTCGGCGCCACTGCGACGCCGAGGGCACGGACTACAACCGCATCGAGAAGACAATCATTGGAGGAGGGAGCGGACCCAATCCGCTCGACGATGTCGACGCTTTCCTCCGCGATATGGAGGGGTACGCCGCGCTCGGCATCTCCAAGGTATGGGGCGGCCCAGCTGGCGCCGACCCGGTCGCCTGGGTCACGGAGGCGACCGACCGGATCCTCCCTAGGCTTACCGAACTGTAGACGCTACACGTAAGAGATCTATGATGCAACGTGAGGCAGCCAATGCCGGGCTGCCTCACGCATGCCTGACTCCATGGAACGAAATCGTTGGCGCTCAGACAAACGGTAAGAAAACAAGCGATTCAATTGTGGTGGAAGCCGACAGTCGTCTACCAGAATCACTCCCACAGTTTTGTTCGCAATCAACGGCGACGGTATTGCCATCTCGGCCGTCGCCAACTTCTCCAACGAAGGATCGACCTTGGGTCTGCCGGGTAACGAAGAACCGAAGCAGCATCTGACAGCGCCCCGAATTATCGATCCCACCCCACCGGTGTCCACACCGCTTTCCCCAATCCAAACCGAGTTGTTTGAGACGATCGTATTCCTGATTCCGAAGTTCGACATAGTCGACGACGTTGGACATCAGATACGATCCGGTGTGCGGAGTGAAAGACATCGCCGCTACCATGTCGTTCGCTTGCGTCAGAAGCAGCAACTGGTCGATCCCGTGTATAACGGCATCGGCCTATTTTCGACCGGCCAACGCACCTCCCCTTCGCAAGCTGCACTTCGGAGCTATCCACACCACTAGCAGGAAAAACGCTGAAATCACCTCTTGCTGTTCGAATCCCGATCGACTCCTGGGTAATGAAAACACTGACCCATCGACCGCACATTTGCGTGGTTATCGCGTTGTCGACCGAGTCGCATTAGTTGCGGTAGAATTGCAAAGTATGCGCCCGTAGCTCAGCGGATAGAGCGCTTGCCTCCGGAGTAAGAGGTCGCAGGTTCGAGTCCTGCCGGGCGTACCAACATAGTGTTACTCGAACACACGCCACTAGAGTTCCTTATTGAAGAGCTGGTGCGATCCACTTGCAAATACCGTCCAAATGAGCAGCTACGTGGAGCAACTGCAGTGCTGCGGGGTCAATGTTGGTGACATCGGGCTCCGAACTCTCAGCGTGGTGTAACCGGTACACGGCTTCGAACTCGAACCGTATCGTTCACATCATAGGAACTTTCTGGATGTCGGTATGGGGCACTACTCTAGCGCCACGCGGCTGCTGGCTGACTTGACGGCGGTGGACGCCGCGCGACCATCGAATTGCTTTCGATAGAGCCGGGCGTAGAGCCCGTCGCGCGCCAGCAGTTCCGCGTGAGTGCCTTGCTCCACGATGTGCCCGGTGTCTACGACCAGGATCTGATCGGCGGCGAGGACCGTGGAGAGGCGGTGGGCGATCGCCAGGACCGTCCGCCCAGCGAGGAGCGGCCGGAGCGCCGCCTGGACCAGTTGCTCCGTATGAGTGTCCAGCGCGCTGGTCGCCTCGTCGAGGATCACGATGCGCGGGTCTTTGAGCAGCACGCGGGCGATGGCAAGGCGTTGCTTCTCGCCGCCGGAGAGCTTGAAGCCGTGTTCACCGACGACGGTGTCATATCCCTCGGAGAGCGTCGCGATCCAGCCGTGCAACTGGGCGGCGGTGGCGGCGGCCATCACGTCCTCCTCGGTGGCGTCGGCCCTGCCGTACCGCAGGTTGTCTCGGATGGTTCTGTGCCAGAGGTGGATGTCCTGCGTGACCAGGCCGACGTGTCGGCTCAGGCAGTCCAGTTTCACGTCGCATACGTCGTGCCCGTCGATCTCCACGCTGCCCAGGTCGACATCGTAGAAGCGCGGGATCAGCTGCGTGATGGTCGTCTTACCCGCGCCGCTCGGCCCGACCAGAGCCACCAGATGGCCAGGAGCGACTTCGAAGTCAACATCGTCGAGCGTCGGTTGATCCGGGTGATAGCGGAAGCTCACGTGGCGGAACCGGAGATGCCCCTGGACGCGCTCGAGCCCTATCGCACCCGTCCGGTCGGCAATATCCACCGGCAGGTCGAGGTACGCGAAGATCCGGTCGAACAGAGCAAGATCGGCCTGTAGTTCACTGTACACGTCGAGGAGTTCCTTGAGGGGTTCGAAGAGGCGGCCTTGGAGCGCGACGAACGCTACAAGAATGCCTAAGCTGAGCATCCCTCCGATAACCTGCCCTCCGCCAAAGAGATAAAGCAGCACGGGGCCCGCCGCGAAGAAAACGTGGAAGCCGAGGTAGAACCAGCGGCCGATCATGGTCTGTCGAATCTGCAGGGCCATCAGGCGGTCGTTGGCGGCGGAGAGGCGAGCAAGCTCGTCCTGCTGGCGCCCGAAGCTCTTGATCAGGAGCGCACCGCTCACGCTGAGCGTCTCCTCGAGAACGGTTACGACATCGCTCATAGCCTGCTGCGCCTCTGCGCTCATCCGACGCCGGATGCGACCGAGGCGATAGATTGGGTAGAGGAAGCAGGGTACCAGCGCAATAGACAGCAGGGTGAGCGACCAATCGAGGCGGAACATCACGAAGACCGTCATGCCAACTATGATGACATTTCTCAGGACGGTGGCCAGGGTGCTCGTGACGGCCGCCTGAACCCCGTTCACGTCGTTGGAGAGCCGCGACAACGATTCGCCCGTACGCCCGGCCGTGTAGAACCGCAGAGACATCGCTTGCAGGTGAGCATAGAGCTGCACCCGGAGGTCGCGCATGACTCGTTGCCCCATGGTCGTACTGAAGTAGCTCAGGGCGACACTCAGCAAGCCGGCCCCAATTGACGCCGCAAGCATCGCCAGAACCAGCTGGAACAAAAGCCATAGGTCATGGGTGGGCAAGGCTCGGTCGATGACGCGGGCGGTAAGCAATGGACCGACAAGGCTAAGCAACGATATCGCCAGGATGACCAGAAGCACCAGCGTCGCTCGCTTCCAGTAGGGCGCGAACGTGCCTATCACTCGGCGCATCGTGGAAGGCGGTATTGTCTTCTTCGACTGCTGCGGTGTCCCCATGCGGTCCCCTCCGGGGGCAAGTTGCTGCCCGGCACACTGGTGCTTAGTAAGAGTTGAATGAGGTGCAGTTAGTATACTTCGAATGCACGGGGTCTCTGATAGGCAAGGAGAACTTGGACGATGCCCATCTCCAACGCAGTGCGGTGGTACGTGGGGAATTGGCACACGGCGCTCCCTCACGGCATACGCGGAAGACGACGCACCTTGCTCTGCCTCAGCACGACGGGGCAGGCCGACTCAGTTCATTCCAGAGTTAAGATTTGATCGGCTTCTCATAATCGGTGACCAAACAATGGACAGGATATTGAGCAATGGACTTGCTCACGCGAGGAGACCATCGCTGTCGTGAAAGGTGTGTAGCTTGCCAGGGCAATTGCATTTTCACGCGGCACCAAGGAGCTGCAAGAGATAGCTAGTATCCCAAGCCCCCTTCATGCAGGGCTTATGCGTGAGGGATGGTGGCTCCGAGCACCAGAGCGATGGCTTGTTCGGGGTGTTGGCTGTACGTGCGCAGATGAGCGGCAATCCGCCGGATCCCGTGATGGTGGAGCAAGCTGATGGCCGCATCGCGCAAGGCAGCCAGCAACAGCGGCCCCTGGCCAGCATGGATCAGGCTGGCATCTTCCCCAAAGGTGACGTCCTTCCGCCAGTGCAACCGGTTCTCGATCTGCCAGTGCCCACGCTTGAGCGCCAGGAGTTGCTCCGGCGTGCCGCGCTCAGGTGGCAGGCTGGTGATGCCATAGTGGATGGCACGTCTCGGCTGTCCCCGCTCATGCCAGGTGCGTTCGACCCGGAAGACCTGGGCGAGCCCCGGCCAGTCGGACCAGGACGTCAGATCGGTCGAGGCGATCAACTCGCGCACCTCGGGGCAGCGGCCATGCCCCGTGTCGATGGTGCGAGCGGTGCGCCGGTCATCCCGCGGGAACCCCGCCAGGGCCGGGGGCGGATCAACGTACTGGCCGATCGCCTCGTGCAGGGCAGGCTGGTTCTCCTTGACGAGCAGCAGGTAGTCCCCACCCGCCTTCAGCACCTGTTGGCAGAGATCCCGTTGGCAGAACAGCGCATCTCCCGTGAACACTCGTCCATGCCAGTCGATATCCGCCAGCAGGAGCGGCGCCACCGTCAGTTCGGCCTCCGCCTTATCGGTCGTGACCGTGATCGGGACATGCCCCAGCACGATGCCGGTCTCGTGGCAAAACGCACCCAGGATGTGGACCGGCAGCACTTGCCAGCAGCCGCCGGCGATTGATGGACGAACCTGACGAAGACGTTTCTGAGTGCTTGGTCATGATGTGATGTCTCCCTGTGATTGCCAACCACGTGAGGTATACCGGTTACATCGGAGGCGTCTGGACATGTGATAGAGATGTCGGGATCGTCGAACCTTCCAGATGCATAAACTGTGCCAAGTTGCGACGTGAAATCCGAGTGATTTACGTGCATTTGGCGCGACGCTAGCCACCTCCTTCTGCGCATTGGAAGCCCTGCACACTTATGCGATCAGGCCAGAAAAGTAGTCCGTCTTGACATCGCTTTTGTCTATACCCAAGTCATCTAAGGCGCGCTGGACCGAGCGCACCAGTGCCGGGGAGCCAGAGATGTAAAACAACCGATCACGGTAATCCGGTATTTGCCGTTCGATCAGGGCGGCGTCGATTCGTCCCAGGAGACCCTCCCATGAAGGGGGGACGGACGACGCATCAGACACGATGTAGACAGGCCGAAACCGAAAGTCCCGCCGTGCCTTCTGGAAGACGTTCTGATACAGGATCTCCTCATAGCACGTATTGGCATAGAGCATCACCACATCCCGATTTTCGCGCCGATCGGTCAGGTACTTCACCATGCTGCGAAACGGGGTGATGCCAATCCCACCGGCAATAAAGGCCAGTTTCCGATCCGAATCTCGCGGTAACGTGAAGTCGCCTGCGATCTGGGCCGCGACGATGGAAGCGCCCGGCCACGAGTGGTCGGCAAGTGCCTGCTTGAACGTACTGCTCGCCTCCACAAACTTGACCCCAATTCGCAATGACCGTTCAGTCGGCGACGACGCCAAGGTAAAGTAGCGGCGTTTCCCCCGGCTGTCGGCATGCTCGTGATCGAGTGTCCATTCCATATACTGCCCGGGCTGGTAGGCCAATGGCCGAGACGGCAGGTACAGAAAATCCATTAATCCTGGCCCGACCGCGATCGCCCGATCGAGCTGCAGCTGGCGTTTTTGTCGGGAACGGACCGGGTAGGCACACGCGTTGGCGGCAACCAGTGCAAGTTCGGGACTGAAATAGAAATTGGCCAGATGCAGCTGCGGGATCACCAGTATGCCCGTCAAGATCCCATACACGATCTGCAGCCGCCTGGTTGGTGGCAGGGTGACCGGTTCCGTGAGCATCACGAACGCCAAAAACCAGATGGGTGAATTAAGGACGACCTGACGGAGCGCCTGTTCCGGAGCCACGCCACCAATAGCACTCCATGCCAAGCTCAGAAACAGCGTCGTCCAGACAAAGAACCACACGAGATCACCACGTCGGAATTTGCGCACCAGGAGCAAGCCTCCCCCGATCACAAACGGGGTCAGACTTGCCGTCCCCACCCACCAGCTGGCAGTCTGACCAGCGAAGAAACCCGTTGCCACGAGGGCGATCGCCGCCGGGTTGAACATGTGGACGTTGTGACGAGCCAGAATATATTTCGAGGCCATCGCCAGGGTTGCCGCCCATGTAAGGAAGACGTAATCGCGTGGAAGCTGTGCCGGACCTACGATGAGAGCGAGGATGAGACCGGTAATCACCGCCGAATCATGATTGAGGGGCGATTCAAAGATGGTTGCAAAGAGGTAATTGATCGCCCAGCATGTTCCCACGGCTACGACGGTCGTTCCCGCGAGTGCGCTTATCGGATAATGGAGGGCACCCCACCAACTCTGGAGCAGGGCAACCCCCAGCAGAACGCACAGATAGTAGATGACCAGCCGATACATCGTCACCTGGTTCAACCACCGATCAGGGAAGGCGAGCAATCTATCGAACATACTGAGTAAAGCCCCTGGTGTAGGTCGCTATTCCGTTAGAGGTCATCGCGTACCCCTCCAGATTCGGTCGAGCGTCAATAAAGACGAGGCCATCGCTGCCCATGGCAAATGCCGCGGTCGCCATGCGATCTGCCTCATAGATTGTCGGACCAACGACCGTCAGACTCACCACGTCGCTTGCGCGAGAACCTGCCCGCAGTGGATCGTAGATGTGCTGGCCGCGCACCGCCGTCCCGGACGTCGCGACCCCGAGTCCGGAAATGGCCAACACCTTGACCTGTTCATCCCGCTGGAACGGGTTGCGAATACCTACTCGCCATGGCTGCTTCTCGCCATTCAGACCGACGGCCCGTACGTCACCGCCGGCATCGACGAAATAGTTCCGAAACCCCCGGCCCATGAGTAACGCGCTGGCTCGCTCGATCGCCCAGCCCTTCACCAGAGCAGAGGGATCAATCCGACCGTTTTGCACCACATCGAAATAGCCGCCCGTCTCCGCTTTCGTCTGCTCGCACAAGTGCAGCACGGCCCCCAATTCGTCGCTCACCTCATGGCGAGCGATCACCCCGGCGTTCAGGCGACTGATCTCACTTGTTTCCAGGTAGGGGCTGAAGCGCTGATTGACGGTTTCCAGCCAGGAGGCTACTGCTGCCACATCCCCCGTGCCCGCCCCCTCATCAAGGATGCACACGGTGACCGGCATGCCCATCTGGATCCAGGTCTGTCTGATCATGACGCTGCCTGCTGCAGGGCCGAAGCGAGCGACTGGATAAATGCGTCCGACGTGTCCGTCGCGCCCGTCACGACGTCCACCTCAGCCCGTTGAGACTGGATCGCCTCCTGCGTCAGCATCGGCATCGCCTGCTGGTTGATCGACTGAGAGCGACTACGATGGTTGGGATACTGCAAGAACTGGACATCACTGATGTGGCCATTGACAATGACGGCTTGCACTTCAACAGTTCCCCAGTATGCGTCTGCGGATGCGCCGGTATAGCTGCCGTCCCGATACGCATCGCTTGCCTGTGCGCCCTGTGCCTTCCCCGCGGACGGCGCGACCGACGGGGGCGCGTTCCGCGACGTGACCGACGGCACCGGTGAGATGGTCGTCGCGTATGCAGAAACGGTCGACGCTTCGCCCGGCGACGTGGCCGATGGCACCACCGTCACAGTGGACACGTACTGGGAAACGATCGGAGGCGCGCCCGGCGGGTGCGTCTGCTCCTGTACGGCATACAGGGCAAACAACACAATAACGGACGAAGACAACAACACCTTTTTCAACTTTTCCAACATCGTGGTTTCCTATGCACTGATACGAGATACAAGCTGAGGACAGCCATGCGCTCCTTGATCGAATCGTATATGGTGATGCTGAGGCGATACTGAAAAAACCCTGAAGGCCGTCGTCATCTTCACCTCATGCGCGCGGCGTGTGCTGTTCGCGGAGGCCGGCTTTCGTTGAGCGAGTTTGGAAAAGGGCTCTTGAACGCCCCGGCTGATCAGAACAATTTCTCGAGAGGCATCGTTGCCGTCTCACCCATACGATCTTCTCCCTTGCTGATCCGTACGATGAGATTCAGGTGCCGCCTCGTGTGATCGGCCCTCCGACATCGAGTCGGTTTTCCTTTCGGAGTCGAACCACACTATGGCGAGCAGCTCCAACGGTGACGGCTTCTCCTGGGCTGCACCTACCACACATATCATCAGTGACGCGAGCGGAGCGGACTACGATCTCTCCTCGCTCCAAAACGCTGATCGAATGGCCGAGTGCACTGTCGATCCGAACGTTTTAGAAGGGCCGAGATCGACGGTCGCTGTGAGGACGGCAAGTTGATCCGTGTTCGCGGGTAGCACCGGCTGGCCAAGCCCTTCAAGGACGGTGAGAACAGCAATGTGGACGATTCCACCCAATTGCGAGCAGGAAATCGAACGCACGTCACTGTGTCGACAAAACCCTCAGAATAAAAGCGCATACCACTGAGAAACGTGATGGAAACGATGTATAGTGTCAGCGGCAATAGGTATGAGGTTTGGCACGTTCGAGGTAACAGTTCTCAGCCCGAAAACCCCGAAAAGTGCCGTCATTTCCCTCCGGAGTAAGAGGTCGCTTGTTCGGGTCCAGTCGGGCGTACCCAAAACAGGTGCTATGACGGAATTTGCGGCTTGGAAAAGGGTGTCCGGACCGTTGCTCCGTCTGGCTGCGCTGCCTTAGCGGTGCCCGGATGCGAATGGGCACACCGGCATCCTGTCGTCACCTTAATCAATCGATCACGCACGAGCGCCCTGAGAGAACACGGAATAATACGTCCTTTCGCGTACACGCCACTCATGACTCACACCGGATAGGGGCTCTCCGAATTAACCCACCACGGGTAAATGCCGGATGTTTTCGCTAGAGGCTGTTATGCACGTTGGGAGTGGAGGGTCGCCCCTTGTGACGCATGAAACCTCGTCTCATGCAACTCGCCTCCGATCAGTCTGGTACGTGCAATCGGAGATCGTATGCGGACCGATCCATTTGCAAACGCCGAGGCTCAGGTCATCGGCCCTGCTAGACCTTACCGACAGCGCGATCACATCCCGGTCACCCATCAACACATTTTCACTATGGAGTGTATTTTGACCGCTTCACGAATCATCGAGATCCTTCGAGAGGATCAGCATTTTGCCACTTGGCTTGACTATCTGGATGAAATCGGTCCTCCCCCCGTCGCCATCTCCCTCGTCGACGGGGATGCATTCATGGCGGCCCTCGCAGACCTTGATGTACCTGTGGATGATATCGAGACGTTGATCTCGTTACGTTTCCAGATCGAGTCGGACCCGGATCTGTGGTGGATCCTTGTGCGCGCTGTCCACTCGCTCCTTCTCCGGATGGATATCGTTGATTCGCCACCCGGATTTCATCCGATGCCAATCGCGATTGGACCGATTGCGCCGTTCTTTTATGTCTACGTTTTCGTGATGATGCTTGCCCACACGAAAGCACTTCATCACCGCCGTTCGATTCCCGAGGTAATCACGATCGCGACCATGGCGGACATCGGCCGGAACATGCTGGTTCACAGAAAATGGCATGGAACGCATGGTCTCGCCGCACCGGATTGGCTCACACTCCACCCCCGAGGCATGATCTACCAGCTCGGACGTCTTCAGTTCGAACGAAGCGACATCGACAAGACAACTGGCAACGCCATCGCCGCCGTGGGTCTTCCATATCGCACCGGTGATTCGTGCCTTTCGATCCACATCCCGGATTTCATGGGCTCCATGTCGGCGGCCGCCTGTGACGATTCCTTTCATCAGGCATCTATTTTCTTCGCGGACCATTTCCCTGAAGAGGAATTCCATATCGCGGTCTGCAATTCGTGGCTTCTGGACAAGCAGTTGAAGGACTACCTGAAGCCAGCATCCAATGTGCTTTCATTTCAGAGCCGCTTCAGGCAGATTCGTCCCGCCGAATGGAACAACGACGGACCGATTCGATTTGTCTTCGGTCCGATCGACGAACCCCTTGAATCGCTCCCTCAAGATACGTCGATCCAGCGCGCCGTCGTGAGCCACATTCAAGCTGGACGGTCGTGGCATGGTGGAATGGGATGGATGGAACTCTAGCGATTCCGCTTCATGTTGGATACCGTTCGATATGCTGCTGCCGCATCGCCTGATATTCGGCGTCGTCGCGCACCTGAATGTAGAAGTCGTGGAAAATCTGCGCGCACTCTGCCTTGATCGGGTCGACGTCGAGAGGCAGCACTTCGGTACGATCAGGAGACCATTTGCGACCACTTCGATGATTCGCATAGCGGCGCGATCTCGTAAATCCCATCTGAAGAAACTTTCGGGTCATGTCCATTCCCACAAAATCGCCGGCTCGCTTGTAATCTGAAAACCTGCTCGCGAGAGCACAGGCAGATTCTCGCGCAATATCTGGCGTCCGGAAACGCCAGATAGGCAACAGCTCGGATTTGTATGGCTCAACCAGCAGGACCCCTTGCTCACCCTTCCCGATTCGATACAGATCGGGACATTGCCTGAAATCCGTCGTGGAAAAATCTATCGTGTAGTCAAAAACCTGTACGCGAGACGTCATACCGTCAACCTCCCAAGGAAGAACGATTCCTGCAGTGAGGTGCAATCAACGATCCAACGCCACGGGCCCCAGTCTATGCGAAATATCTCGGGCATAAGCCGACTGGGACCAGCTTCGGGATCGATACCTGCTTCAAGATAATTGGTCATCAGCTTTTGCCATCGACGGTTGGCGTCGCTGGATGCAAGGCGAGCGTTGGCACCCTCCCAGTCGTCGCATTCCAGAAACGCAAAAAGGTCCAATCCATCGTTGAAGATCGAATAGTTCCCAAAGCCGGCCGCCTGCATATCGGACAGCAATTCCGGCCAGACCGCCGCATGGTGTGCGATGTACTCGGGCAGTTGTCCCGGCTTCACCCGCATGCGAAATGCAACTCGTGTCATCGGATCTTCTTTCTGTCCAAGGGGCCGCAATCGGCAATTATTGAATGATGTTCGGTATTATCTGTATTCTGCATCGCACGCCAACAGGCATGAAAGCTCGCCCTTGACGCGCACTCATGACTCGAAGGTCCTTTGAACGATTGGGATGAGATTTTGCACTCCTGGTGCCGGTGGATGGAACGTCACCCCTGGAAAGGGCCGAGTTCCGTGCCCAATTGCGATTCTTCCAGATGTGATATTCGTGGAGATGCTGATCGAACGACACGCGACGCCAATAGCTCTGGCGGGTGCGGTTGACAAAATCGCGCCGCAACGTCCGAATACCATCGTTATCTCATAACCGAAAACGAGAAAAAGGACCGGGGCTTGCACCTCGGTCCTTTCAGAGTTACCTCACATGCCAGATCCGTGGCCGATGAGTGGATCCCTTACTTGACGATCAGCCTGCCAACCATTCCGGCTTCCTTGTGGCCCGGAACGGAGCAGTAGTATTGATACTCGCCCGATTTCAGGTTGATCGTGACGGAGCCGCTCTCGCCACCGTTCAACAGCTTTGATGCCGCCTTGGGATCGTCCATCGAGAAGTCGTGCTGCAGCACGCCCTTGTTGGTGACCTTGATGGTGACATCGGTACCAGCAGGAATGGTGAGTTCCTTCGGATCGAATGCGATGTCCACGGTGCTGACATCGAACGTATTGCCTGCAGAATCACCCGGGGAACTAGCGGCAGGTGATGCTTCGGCTGCCGGAGTCGCCGAGCCACCGGAGATGGTAGCCGTGCCACCGATCTTCAAAGCGACGAGGTTCGTGACCGGCTTTGCTTCCGGATCCTTGCTCTCGGCGTTCACGTAGAAAGGACCGCCGGCGGGGATGTAGAGGTAATCGCCGGACGCGGCCAGAGGCGCATTCACGCCAGCCGGTGCCTGCCAGGTCCAGAGGGCCTTGCCATCGTCCACCTTGAACGCGCGGATGATGCCGTCGAGGCCGCCAGTGAAGACGACATCATTGACGACAGTGGCGCCCGCATAGGCGGAAGTCGGAAGCTCGACATCCCACAGGATCTTGCCGGTAGCAGCTTCGAGTGCGACCAGTTGGCCCGTACCCTTGGAGAAGTCGAGCGATGTCGGGTCAAGCGCTGTAGCGCTGTACGCCGTAGCCGCATTGACAACCGGCGCAAATATGATTCCCTCAGCAAATGCCATCGCCGTTTCAACACCACCAAGCGTACCTGGGAAGACTTCGACAGTGGACCCGTCAGCCGGAAGTTCCTGCAAGTTGTCGTTCTGATGCTTGCCAACTGGCGTACGCCACAGTTCCTTGCCGGTATCCGAATCCGCCGCCACCACAATCCCGTGCTTGCCGGACGCAAAGACCACGTTGGTGTCCTTGCCACCGATGCTGACGCTGGCGAGGATTGGCGTGAGCTGGTTGTCGAGGTCGAACAGGTCATGCGGCTTGACGTTGATGAACCATTCGAGTCCAGCCGTCTCGGGATTGATCTTCAGCAATGAGTCCGCGTAATTGTTGTCGCCCAGTCGGCTGGTCGCCGACGGGAATCCTTCGACGCCCGGATACGGCGCCGCGTTACCGATACCGAAGTAGAGCTGACCCTCGTCGTCGACCGACGGAACGTGCCAGAGTCCACCACCGGAGTTGATGCGTGCGTTGTTCCAGAGATTGTCCGTCGTGGTATCGAAGTACCACAGAACACCGCCCGTGGAGGCATCGAGCGCGAAGATGAAACCGCGCTGGCCACCGTTGTAGAACGCTTCCGGAGTACCTGGGATCGTACTCACGTAAACGGTGCTGTCGAACACCAGCGGAGCCATCGTGATGCCTTCCTGGCGATAGCCCTTGATGTTCGTGCGCCAGACTTCTTCGCCGGTGTCCTGCTTCGCGGCGACGACAATTGCGGAACCACCGAGGGTGAAGAACGCCATGTCATAACCGAGGCCGACACCATTCGGTCCACCAGAAGGCACAGCGTCGTTGTAGATGTTGGTCCAGACCTTCTCGCCGGTTTCCTTGTTCAACGCATAAACGTTGCTTTGCGCATCCTGTTGAAAGAGGATGCCATTCGCAATCACAGGGTTCGCAACGAGCGAACCAAACGGAGCGCCAATCGAAATCGGCACGTTCCACGCAACACCAAGCTTGTCGATGGTGGTGCTGCTGATCGTACTCTTGGTGACGTAGCGCGTCGCCTTCAGGTTCTGGCCTTCAGATGGCCAGTTGCTTTCATCAGCGGTATATTCTGGCGGAATCGCATTGCCAAGCTTGGTCGCCTTCGGGAACTGGGCGCCTGAGGATTCATCGGACTGCGGAGCCGGGGTGGCACCATCAGCGGAAGGAGTCGCATCCTGAGCGAAAACGCCCTTCCCTGCCAGCGTCGTAGCGACGAGGCCGGCACTCAAAACAGCTCCGGTGCCGACAAGTCGGCGACGGTTGAACGCGTTCAATCCCAGATTCTTGAATTGCTTGCTGTCTTCAGGCAACGACATTGTAAACCTATCTCCTTGAGCGTCGCGGGAATGTGCGGACCGCCAATACAGCCACGTGAAACGCTTACTAAATGTAGCACCCTGATTATCCACGAAGTGTGGTATTTGACAAGGGGCATACACCCAGGCAACGGGAACGGATGTGAATCAGCAGGTTCGGCATGCTCCACAGCGGCCCCTCGCGATAGGGATTGATCGCGCGGTCGACCGCACGATGACGATGGTCACAGCGGCCCCGCGCGCGATAGGGATTGCCCGGAAGCTGCGGTGACATGCAACGGCCCCGTCACTCCAGGCGCACCACCGAAACCGGTTCTCGCCCTCTAATCTACAGGAAGAGAATGCATACAGGGGATGGAATGGAGAGTGGATCACCCCGCTGCGCGAGATCTCCAGTCTCAACATCCCGGGCGAATGTGACGAGTGAATCGGAATTCTGATTCGCCACAACCAGCCACTTGCCGCTCGGGTCGATGGCGAAGTTTCGAGGAAATGTTCCCTGCGTGGGAACGTTTCCGATCGTTATCACAGTTCCGGTCTCTTCGTCGATCTTCCATACAGCAATGCTGTCATGCAATCGATTCGACCCATATACGAAACGACCGTCCGGAGAGACCAAAACTTGCGCGGGATAGTTCGGATCCTCGAAGTCGACCGGCAACGTGGAAACGGTCTGCAATGGCCGAAGGGCGCCAGATTCCTCATCGAAGTCGAAGACCGCGAGGGTGGAGCCGAGCTCATTGATAACGTATACCTTGCCGCCGTCGGGTGAGAACGCAAAATGGCGCGGTCCCGCCCCGGCCGTCAGCGAGGCCACTATTGGCGGACCGTCGCCTCGAACGAAGAGCCCTCCCTCTGCATCGAATTGATATGAAGTTATCTCGTCCGTTCCGAGATCGGTGACCAGAATGTACTTTCCACCGGGACTTGAAAGAATCATGTGCGCGTGCGGACCCTGCTGGCGATCAGGATCAACGCTGGCTCCTTCACGCTGAATAGAATCCGACGCCGTATCCAAGCCGCCGTCTGCTCGAATCGGAAGCGCTGCGATGGTGCCACTCGTGTAATTCGCAACGAACACCGTTGCTTCATCATGTGACAAGGAGATATAGCAGGGGGATGCTCCTTCGGAGGACACCCGGTTTATCTCGGAAAGCGCACCCGATACTGGGTCGATCCTGAAAGCAGCAACCTGTCCGGCCTCTCCTTCCAGGGCTGCGTAGAGAACCGACTTATCCTCGTTGACTTGAAGCCATGCCGGATTGTCCAGCCCGGTAGTCGTACCGATCGCGGTGAACGTTCCAGACCTTTCATCGAAATCGAACGCGTAGATGCCCTTGCCCTTGCCATTCTGATATTCGGTATACGTTCCAACATAGACTCTCATGTGAATACCTCTCCCATGCTGCTGACCGTTAAGCACCTGCGATCGGCAGTATAGCAAGCGACCGGCGCGACTCTTTCAAAAATCTGTCGCCACGGATCACACGATCTGGGGCGCAACCATCGCACGATCCAGCAACAGCAGCATGAACGACGCGGCGAGGATCATCGCACCGGCGATCACCACTGAGATCGTCAGAGGCTCATTGAAGAACATCGACGCGAAGATGATGGCATAGACCGGTTCCAGCGCGACGAAACCGCTGCAGGTCGTTGGGGACAGCCGCTGCAATGCGAAGAAATACAGCTGATGCATCAAGGCAGTCGTCGTAACACCCAGCACCACCAACCAGAACCATTGCGAGCCTCGATCGGGGGTATGGCCGGCGAACGGCAGGAAGGGCACGAGCACGACCGCCACGACGCCGTTCTGATAAACCGAGATCAGAAGCGGAGAAAGCGCACGTCCAAGGGTTTTGCTCAGGATTGTAAACCCCGCGAAAGAGATTGCCGACGCAAGACCGGCCGCCACACCAAGCCGCTGATCGCTTCCCACCAGTTCGACATTCATCAGAAGAGAGACAGCTGCCACGATCACACATCCGGCGGCGACCTCAAGAAATCGCGGTCGCACACGTTCGTTCGCCCCGTTGATAACAATCGTAAAAAGCGGAAACGTTGCGAACGTCAGGGTCGCGGTCGCGATTCCAGCGAGCTGGACCGCCATGAAGAACGTGATCCAATGCACCGCGAGGATGACGCCCGTACCAAGCAGGGATGGCACGAGCGCCACTGGAGGACGATGCAACTGACGGCGCCCAATCGCGAAAGCAAGCAGGACGAGCGCTGCGAACGCCGCGCGCAGATCGACAATCCAAACCGGCGACACATCGATCTTGCCGAAGAGTGCAGCTGTGCCGAAGATAATCGCCGAGATATTGATTGCAACGAGGCCCTGCGTTCGACGCCTCGTTTCTACGCCGAGCTGGTTTCCCCGGTTACCGATATTGAGCACACCCCGCCCTCTCTCCATCAGCTAATGTCTGCGCAGCCATGCCATTGGGCTCTCTTCCATCCGTGAAAAGCATCCGCCTGACGTCCGAAGTCGCGAATAACCCGGACGACCTTTAGCAACTCACTATAGCGTTCACCCTGCACCGCTATAAATCATCTTGGCCAGGATTTCATGACACATGCTTCGAGATCGGCGCGCTTCTCTTTCGATTGAATGGTCGTGATGAAGATTGAGCAGTCGAACCATATTGGATTCTCCGATTGCGAATCGTGGTGGCGAACACCTGCACGCATTGAGAATCGCACGGAATAGACGTTCAAAGATGATGTAATCGTACGCAACAACAGGATACCTGAAACCTCGTCGCGTCACCGGGACAGGTTCACGGCACCAACGCATGACACGTTACGGAGACCAGTCAGCGATGCTGTTTTCACCGCAGAGCCATGCCCACAGATCAGCTCGGAGCGCGTCATCGACACCATTTAAGAGCCTTTGGCCATGACCTAAGCGGATATGTACAACAACACGCGCTATGGTACGATAATTGTGTACGAACACTCTCGACAGAGCGTGTATAGTTGTGTGAAACGACAGAGAGACGCTGGCGCTTGATTTTCACTTCTCGGGATCCCGTCCTGCTCTCGAACGAGCAGATTGCATTTGGTAATGCTGATTGCATGACGCAGCGTTACCGGTATCGATGCTCTGTGTACATCAGGCCGGGCCCCGGTGCTGGCAGAGACAGGAGGTGGCGGCGTGGTCTTTCGTCGCGACAAGCAGGTCGATTCGTTCCAACGGCAGATGAGTGCTCTTCGACAACGGCTCGGGGAAGGTGAGACCGCACCGGATGAGGTGTCAGGCGATTTCGCGGAGTACGACGAAAACACCTACGTCAATCCTAGTAACGAACCATATGGAAACGAACAACGCATGAATGCAGCTGATACCGGTGGCTACAGCTTCGGAGACTACGCTCCGCAGGATGGCGGGAACGATCTCGCGGAAGATGAACACGGCCTTCAGGTCCCCGAGATGCCGATGGTCGACGGTCAGATCAGCGTGGTGGCGACCGACACCGTGTGGAAGGGCGAACTCCAGTCCGACGGCAGCGTTCATGTCTATGGGCGGGTCGAAGGGTCGCTCACAGCCAAGGAAGATATCTGGATCGCCGAAGGCGCGACAATCGATGCGACGCTGACCGCACGCAGAGTGGTCGTCGCAGGCAGCATCAGTGGCACAGTGGTGGCTTCCGAACGATTCGAGGCACTGCCTCAGGGCCAGATTCAGGCCGATGTCAACGCTTCCACGTTTGTTGTCCATGAAGGTGCAAAAATCAACGGTCAGTTGAAAATGGCTCAGCCGGAGGGGTCCGCCGGCACAGCATATGAACGCTCCACGTCTCTTACGTCCACACAGAGGCGAACCCGCTCCGGAGTCTGATCCGGGCAGGATCGTTTTCCTTGCCGACCAGCCACGATGCGTTTGGTTTGATTCGCATCACCGTTCAGGAGTACTGCGTGATGTCTGTACGCTCGACCGATTCTTCCGTTTATGCGACTCAACGCGCCGATTATGCCGATCAACGTGATGACGGTGGAGAGTCGATCAGCATCCTTGATCGCTTTTCTAATTTCGATGGCACGTTCCATAGTTCCCGCGATCTCAGGATCGAAGGGCAAGCCAAAGGAACCATAGAGTGCCAGGGTACGTTGCATATCGCCCAGGGCGCTACGATCGATGCGAAGGTCGACGCCGAGAACATTACCGTCGCCGGTGACCTGGACGGCGAGATCACGTGCCGGGGTTGCCTCCAGATTCTTCCAAGCGGACGAGTTCGCGGGAAGATCAACACGGTCACACTCGTCATCCACGAGGGAGCTTTTTATGAGGGGCAGCTCGACATGGCGACCCCGGAGCGACAACTTTCCAGTGGACGCCGCACACGCGCCGGCCTCGGGACTACCGAGCGGAGTTCGTCGCTTCCCGGGTTGACCACGTCGGATGATCTCGGTCGAACCGACGATGCTCGCGAGGTTCGATCCGAGCCTTCCAGCACAACATCCGCCGCCGCCAACAACACGTTCATCCGGCGATTTGGCGGCCAGGAAACGACTTGGGATACGACCGCACCCACAGAAGAAGGCGACGATGCCCCGCGTTGAGCGAGATGGGTGGTAGCTGCCGTGAAGGACGGCGAGACGTCGCTTCGCAACGTCTCGATCTGCTTACCGGAGTGTCAATTTTGAGCCCAATTGTCATGGTACACTTCGTCTGCGTTCGCATGGCCCATACTGCTCCCGAACGCTCGATTGCTTGCTGCTCTTGAGGGAACGGACGAGTTCAGGTTGACGGACCGAATCTTGCGGGTTATTGAATCAAAAGCGAGCGCCAAGGCAGCGGGTTTGTACGTCGTAGCCGAAATTCGATAACCCGCTCATGGACCTGATCCCGGATGACTCTCCACGAAGATGTGGTACGTGTCGGTATTTCGAACCTTCGACCTCATGGCAGCGCGGATGGTGCAGAAACAGCCTGATTTACGCACCCGGTCGAAGCCAACTGGTCCAGCAAGTCGATCTCAATTGCAGTCGCGGACAAGGTGATTTTTGGGAGTCAGCAGTTGACTCCGAAATCATCCCTTCTGAAACAGCAGGTCATGCCAACGTGAAATTTCCTCGCCTATCCCGAATGAGACTCTTTGCTCCAGCAATTCCACAGCTTGCGTCAGCGCAGGGTGGCGGGACAATGATGTTCTCCCGTTCATCTGGCGGCAGTGGCGGTGATGAGGACTATGGCTTTTCCGAGGAAGAGCAAGAGCCCACGCCTACACCTCGAAACAATCGTTCGAGTGGCACAGGCGGTAACGGTGGCCGGCAACGCACTGTGCAGTTTGAACCGGAAGAGCGCTACTGGACTGAATACCTGAGAATCGCGCTGCCAGTTATCGGACTCCTGCTTATGTTAGGCGTCTTCTGGTATTGGGCACAACAGCTGATCAGCGATGATGGCAACACGACCGAGCCAACGGCAACGGAGCAGACGATTGGGTCCGCCGATATCGTGACTCCCACCGTCTTGCCTGCCACGCCCGAGCCCACCCAAGTGGTCGTCGTGCCAACCGATGTGCCCGTAGCGCCCGTTCCTGCCACGAACGCAGCCGGGACGGGAACTCAAGCTACACCCCCTCCCGAGACGTCCACCGGCACCATTGCGATTGGCACTAATGTGGTGACCAACGACGCAGTCAATCTTCGGCCGGATGCATCAACGGCGGGTGACCCGATCATTCAATTGAAGAGCGGCACCAGCCTGAAGGTGATTGGCGGCCCTAGTAGTGGTGAGAATTACACTTGGTGGCAGGTCGAGGATGCGGACGGCAATCAAGGTTGGGTTATCTCGGAAGCGATCGATCCTGCACCTTAGGTGTTCATGATCACTTCGTGGCAAATCTGATCGCAGTTCAGTTCAACGACTCTCGCAATCATGGTATACTCATGATTGGTTTGGCAGCTGCCAGACCCATTATTTTGCACGCGTCGCGACTGCGTATGATGTGCCGGGTAGCGAGAGCTTCACGGTTCGTGCGTGGGATGACCGGCGCGGAAGAACAACATCAAGTCAGGGAAACACATGGCAGTTCAGTCCACGGCGCGCAATCCGCGCGTGAGTCTCAAGGGCCTGCTCGAAGCAGGCGTCCATTTCGGTCACCAGAAGAATCGCTGGAATCCGAAGATGAATCCATACATCTTCGCCGAACGCAATGGTATTCATATCATTGACCTCCAGCAAACTGTTCCTCTCCTGGAACAAGCCCATGAGATGATCAGTGAGATCACCGCCAATGGTGGTCATATCCTGTTTGTTGGAACCAAGAAGCAGGCGCAGGACATCATCAAGCGTGAAGCGGAGCGAAGCGGCCAGTACTTCGTCAATCGACGATGGCTCGGCGGGACGCTTACGAATTTCGTGACGATCCGGAATCGCCTACGATTCCTCAAGCAGCTTCAGGGTGAAGTCGCCAGCGGCGAGATCGACCTTCTTCCAAAGCAGGAGGGTGCCAAGCGCCTGTTGCAGATGGAGAAGTTGGATCGCACGCTTGGAGGTATGCGAGATATGACTTCTCTGCCAGGAGCGATCTTCATCATCGACCCGAAGCGAGAGCATCTCGCTGTGCTCGAAGCGCAGCGCCTCGGAATTCCTACCATCGCAATGGTGGATACCAATTCCGATCCGAATCCGATCACCATTCCGATTCCAGCCAATGACGATGCAATTCGATCGATTCGCCTGATTGCTGCCGGTATCGCAAATGCGGCTATCGCCGGCAAGCTCGAAAAAGAGAGCGTTCATGGCGACGCGAGCGACTTCGCTCAAGCTGTCGAGAATGAGAATGTCTTTGCGGGCGAGGCTGAGAAAAACGCTGATAGCGAGTCCGGCGTCGACGCTTAATTTCAGGCGTTTCTGCTGCGGACGGACGATGCAATGGAGAAAGGGACACATGAGCTGTCCCTTTCGATCTCAATTTGGTTCAAGCAAAAGGGATTTATTGTGGTAATTACAACCGATCTCATCCGCCAACTCCGGGAACAGACTGGAGCTGGCATCATGGACAGCAAACGCGCGCTCGTTCAAACAGATGGTGACCTCAAGAAGGCCACCGAGATTCTTCGCCAGCAGGGTCTTGCTCGAGCAGGCAAGAAGTCCGATCGTTCTGCAAACGAGGGTCTGATCGAACCGTACATCCACGGCGTGGGTCGTATCGGAGCGATCGTCGAGATCAACTGCGAGACGGATTTCGTTGCTCGTACGCCTGATTTCAAGTCACTTGCTCACGACATTGCCATGCAGGTCGCCGCATCGTCGCCGCGTTATGTTCAGATTTCAGATGTACCTGAAGAGGCCTACTCGGAACTCGAGAGCGAGTTCGGCGATCGCGAAGCAGCGATCAAGGCGGTCGTGTTACTGGAACAGGCGTTCATCAAGGATGGTCGCACAGTCAGTGAACTTGTGAACGAGAGCATTGGCAAACTCGGTGAAAACATCGTCGTAAGACGCTTCTCGCGTTTCGAGCTCGGAGAGTCACTCACGACCAGTGAAGCCGAATAGATTTACATTGGACCGCCGCCTTCTGATAGAGGCGGCGGTTCTTTATGCTCCAGTGTGCGACGACCCTGCATCGAGTTCCAATCTTGTATACACCGAAATCTCGTCGCTCCTGCGATACTGCAACTGGCGAGTTTCGGCTCGCCGTTCGGTTGACCAGTTCCGACTCTTCGGGCTCAACCAGGCGCGCAACACAGCACCCGGGTCACGACTCTTTGGTATCCTGTATTGATTACCCTCCTTCAGTTCGAAGCACCTCACGATTTGGGTTCGCGTATTGCTATCAAGCATGAGACGACGATCCTGAAAGGATGGAATATCGCGATGATTTCAGATGTCATGAAAGATGCAGAACAGCGCATGAACAAGGCGCTGGATTCTCTTCACAAAAACCTGAATTCGATCCGAACCGGTCGGGCCAACCCTGCGCTCGTCGATCGTGTAATGGTGGACTATTATGGCTCATCCACTCCCCTTACCCAGATAGCGGGAGTCTCGGCTCCGGAAGCGCGGATGCTTGTCATTCAACCATACGATCGCTCAAGCATCCCTGCGATCGAGAAGGCAATCATGCAGTCGGATCTTGGATTGAATCCGAGCAATGATGGCCAATTGATTCGCCTCTCCATTCCGACCCTGACCGAGGATCGTCGCAAGCAGATGGTCAAGACGGTTCATTCGACTGTTGAGGAGGGCAAGGTCTCACTTCGGAACGTCCGCCGTGATGCTGTGCAGCAGACACGGGAGCTTCTTTCCAAGAAGGACATCTCAGAGGACGACGAGCGACGGGCGGCGCAAGATCTTGACAGCATCACCAAAAAGCACATTGAGGATGCAGAGAAGATCGGCAAAGCCAAGGAACAGGAAGTACTTGAGGTCTGATCATGTCGGATTCTGATCAGCACTTGCCCACAGAAGCTCACGCACAGTCAGAGCGGGTTCCGCGTCACGTTGCCATCATTATGGACGGCAACGGTCGTTGGGCAGCAAGTCGCGGTTTGGCGCGTATCGAAGGTCACGAGCGTGGCACGGAGAATATCCGGCAGATAACGCAGGCAGCAGGTGAAATCGGAATCAAATACCTGACGCTGTGGGCATTCTCGACGGAGAATTGGCGACGCCCGCGGGAAGAAGTCGAAGGCATTCTCGCGATCTTGAGCCATGCGATCAACTCGGAAACAAAAGAGCTTCATCGACAAGGAGCGCAACTCCGGCACATCGGGGAACTCGACGCACTTGCACCGGATCTCCAGAAATCCATACGTGATGCGATCGAGCTTACTCAGGGAAATACCGAACTCGTGCTTACGCTGGCCTTCAACTACGGAGGACGGCAGGAAGTGCTGCAGGCAGTGAAACAGGTCATTCGCGATGGCTTGACTCCCGAGGATATCACCGAAGAGACATTTGGCGATCGCCTGTTCACCAAGGATATTCCCGATCCCGACCTGATCATCCGGACGTCGGGTGAATACCGCATGTCGAACTTCCTGATCTGGCAGGCTGCGTATGCCGAGTTCTTCTTCACCTCAAGGTTTTGGCCGGACTTCGGACCAGACGATCTTCGTGAGGCGGTTGCGGATTACATGCGTCGTGAGCGCCGTTTCGGAGATATTACCGCTCACGTGTCCCGTTAGCTCATATGCAACAGCGAGTCATTTCCGCAGTCGCCGTCGTTCTGATAGGTCTCGTACCGACCATTGTCGGTGGACCGGTCTTCGCAATCGTTTTCACGGTCATCGCAATGTTCGGATACCAGGAGCTGACCAAATTGCTTGGTTTGAAGCAGGATCGGCTCGTCTATGCCGGCTATGTTCTCTTGGCACTCGCCTCCGTGTTTGCCTATCTTCGACCGCAGAATGACCTGTTCCCGATGTTCGTCGCATTGGCTTTCTTTGTCCCTCTGGTGTTGGCGTTGTTCGATCCTATGGAAGGCAAGGACGTGATCTCCGAGTGGACTCGGACCAGCGCTGCCACGCTCTATCTCGGTATTGCGACCTATGCGGCGGTGTCGCTCCGTCAGATTGAAGGTCGGGCAGATATTGAGTGGTTCGATTCACTGGGAAAAGGTCTCACGTTCACCCATCGGGATACCGCTGCCGGACTTGGATGGATTCTCTTGGCCATTCTCGTTACCTGGCTTGCAGACACCGCAGCCTATCTCGCCGGAAAATCCGTAGGACGAACGCCGTTGCTTCCGCGAGTCAGCCCGAACAAGACCGTGGAAGGAACAGTCGGAGGATTCATTGCCGCAGGGCTGACGGCGCTCATCTGCATTCTCGTGTTTGGTATCGATATCAACCCTCTCTCAGGGTTGCTTCTCGGTGTGCTTTTGGGCGGTGTGGGAATGATCGGCGACCTATGTGAATCGCTTTTGAAACGAAAAGCGGGGATCAAGGACAGCGGGGACCTTATACCGGGTCATGGTGGAGTTCTTGATCGCATCGATGCACTGGTATTCGTCGTTATCGCTACGTGGCTGTTCATTCCCTTTCTTGGTTGATCGAGACTTGTCTGTCGCCAGACCAAGCTGATGGAGACGATGTGAAGCAAATACGACTTGCCGTATTGGGATCGACCGGATCAGTAGGACGCCAAACGCTGGAGGTGGCTGCACATCACCCTGAACGATTCAGGATCGTAGCACTTGCGGCGGGCAAACAACGCAAAGTCCTCGAAGCGCAGGTCGCGCGCTTCCTGCCGGAATTGATTGTTGCCGACTCGACAGATCCGATCTCAGGCAACGAAGTATTGCCGACCCCTGAAGGACTCATTGCTGCAGCCACTCATCCCGATGTAGATATCGTCGTCGTCGCAACCTCGGGCCATGATGCCATTCCAGCGATACTCGCGGCCATTCATGCCGGCAAGATCATCGCGTTGGCAAATAAGGAGGCGATGGTCTGCGCGGGTGAGCTGATCATGCCGCTCGCTCGGGACCTTGAAGTTGAGATCCGGACGGTAGACAGCGAGCACAGCGCGATATGGCAAGCACTTGGTTCTCGTAGCGCGTCCGAGGCGAAGCGGCTGATCCTGACGGCCTCTGGTGGTCCGTTCAGAAGCTCCACGCTTGATGAACTCGCTAACGTCACGATCGAACAGGCTCTTGCTCACCCGAATTTCAGCATGGGAGGCAAGATCACCGTCGACTCCGCAACGCTTATGAACAAGGGGCTGGAAGTTATTGAAGCTCATTGGCTCTTCGATATGCCGTTTGACCGCATTGATGTGATCATCCATCCACAGCAGATCGTTCATTCTATGGTGGAATTTGAAGATACTAGTATCCTTGCCCAGATGGGCACTCCCGATATGAGATTGCCTATTCAATATGCGCTCACCTATCCGGACCATATTGAAAGCCCATGCGAGCCAATTGACTTCATGCAGATCGCCGCGCTTACGTTCGAGCCCCCGGACGAGCAACGCTTTCCTGCCTTGCGCATAGCGCGCGAAGCGGGAATCGCTGGCGACACGTATCCGACCGTCCTTAGCGCAGCGGATGATGTCGCGGTGTCGTCATTCCTGGCGGGTCAAATTACGTTCCCAGCGATAGCGCGGCTTGTGGAGACCATCCTGTCCATGCACAATCCGTTACCGATTCGCGATCTGGAAACGATCACTGAAGCCGCTAGCTGGGCCCGCCGGGAAGCCCAATCACTCGTGTCTTCGTATGCCTAGGACTGTTCCCGGCGTACCGGACCTTCCAGAATCTTCAAATGTTCGGCGTTCATATCAAGTGCGACGGTCACGATGTCGACTTGCGTGATGCCCGCCCCGGCCAGCGTGGTCACGCACTCGTTGAGTGTTGCCCCGGTGGTGCGGACATCATCGATAAGCACATATCGACTCTCGCAATCCGGAATATATACCTGATTGATCGAGAACGCACTCTTCATATTCCCCGTTCGTTCTTGCCGTTTCAACCCTACTTGCGAATGGGTGGCGCGATGCTTCACCAGTAATGGCAGAACCGGAACTCCAAGACTGTTCCCGACCCATTGAGACAAAAGCTGTGACTGATTGTAGCCACGTTCCCGGAACTTGTCGGGGTGGAGTGGAACCGGAATAAGGCCATCGACCGGCCCCAGACTTGCGACAACGTCTGTGAGATACGCCGCCAAATGTTCCGCTCGAGCGGGTTCATCGTCGTACTTCATGTGCTTGATCGCGTTGGCGACCCACAAGGTGTAAGGAAAGCATGAGCTCGCATGAGTGATGTTAGGATGCAGGTTCGGGCAGTCACATCGGCCGTTGATCTTAAGGTGACTGCAGCGCTCGCAACAGGGCGGGCTCGACAAAAGGATGACTTTCTCTTCGCACAAGGTGCAGAGCCACGTTCCGCGCATCCCACAGCCGGCACAAGTTTGGGGATAGATAGCCTCGATCGCGAGATCACGTATTCTTTGCATGAATGCCATCGGGCGATTCCTGCCTCAACCTTCCACATATTGTCCTGAAGCCGAGCTTCATGGGGTTCCAAATATGACATCTGAACTTGTCCCGACCATCCTACAGGGTGACTCCCCGCTCCGAAACCACAGTCGCTTTACCGAAAGCGACGTGCAATTGCTCCTCTACGGAATCGACAACATCGAGCGTATAGTGAGTACTGAATTTCGCGCGCCGAATCACATTCTCCTGTATCAACGACAGGAAGACAACTCGACCGCAGTGCATGTCCGCTCGTTTCGACCTTGGCTAATCGCGAAGAGTGGAAGCATGTGGGATTCGATGCGGCCGGCGCCTACCTTTCGCCAGCTTCGTGGCGACCATCCACTCGCTACACTTGTGGAATTCGATACATGGGAGCAATTTCGTCGAGCAAGCCAGAAAATCCCCAGCCGAAGTACCGACGTCTATCAGGCCACTGCATCAGTGAGTCAGTATCTGATGCAGAGTGGGGTGACGCAGTTCAAGGGCATGGTGTTTGAGGATCTCAGACGTCTTCAACTTGATATCGAAACGCTCGGTCTCGATCCAAAAGAGCCTGATGCGAGCGTGATCATGATCGCCATGCGGCAGGGCGAGGCCGAGGAACTTCTGATCCTCGAGACCGATGAGGCCAATTTGCTCGAACGATTCGTGCAGATGCTGAATCGGTTCGATCCCGATGTGATAGAAGGTCATAACATCTTCAATTTCGACTTCCCCTACCTTGCCGAACGAGCACGGCGGCATGGCGTGTGCCTGTCAATCGGTCGCGACGGTTCCACGCCATTCGTAAGTGAGCAGACTCAGCGCTTTCGTGTCGGTCCCGTTTCACTCCCCTACACACTGGTTCACATCCACGGTCGGCACATCGTTGACACCTATCAACAATTGCAGCGTTTTGACACCGCTGGACGTCTTACAAGTTATGGGCTCAAGAATGCGGTCAGAAGCCTTGGGATCGAACGTGTTGATCGCGAGTTCGTTGCAGGCGAGGAGATTGCCGATCTTTGGCGACAAGGAGAACGTGATCGAGCACGCTTGTCGCGGTATGCACTGGACGATGTGAGAGACGTCGAGATGCTCGCGCGGATCACCCTGCCGACCGAGTTCTATCAAACGCAGATCCTGCCTATGACCTTTCAGCGAACAACGATCACCGGCACGGGTCGGAAGATCGACGACCTTATGGTTCGATCGTATCTCGCAGCCGATCACAGCTTGCCGGTTGCATCGGAAGCCCGGCCGTATCCCGGAGGGTACGTTGAACTACTTCAAAGTGGTGTGTTCGGGCCGATCGTCAAATGCGATGTTGAAAGCCTCTATCCGTCGATCATGCTGCATGAGAACATGGCCAGCTCCACAGACTTGCTTCAGGCGTTTCCAATACTCCTGAGGGAACTTACCAACCGGAGGATCGATGCGAAACGACGAGCCCGCATAACGACGGGAGAAGAGCAAGCTACATGGGATGGGCTTCAAGGGAGCTTCAAGGTCCTGATCAATTCGTTCTATGGGTATCTGGGTTTTGGAGGGGGCCTGTTCAACGACTATGACGTCGCAGAGCGCGTGACTCTCGAGGGCCAACGACTCATCCAGGAGGTGGTTACTAGCTTGCATGCGCGCAACGCAGGACCAATTGAAGTAGACACTGATGGAGTCTATTTCACGCCTCCGGTAGGGATTGAATCAGCTGAGGACGAAGAACAATTTGTCGAGGAAGTTGGTACTGCTTCACTTCCTCCAGGTATTCGCCTTGCGCACGATGGGCGTTACGCTCGCATGCTCTCGCTCAAGCTGAAGACATATGCTCTACTCGACCATGAGGGAGTGCTTACGCTCAAAGGAAGTGCACTTCGCAGCCGACGAATGGAGCGCTGCTTCCTGCGATTCATCCACGATGCCGCGCTCGGCTTTCTCACAGACCAACGGGACGATGTCAGAGACAAGTACTTCGATCTCGCGTCCAGAATCCAATTGCATACGGTCCCGCCAGAAGATATCAGTCAGTGGACTATGGTGAACCGAGCGACGCTCGATAAAATCCCCAAACTACAGACTCTTCTACAAAATTATCCTGATCGCTGGAGATTTGGTGAACGGATCCAGGTATATGAACGACATGATGGCTCGCTCGCGTTCATCGAGGACTATGCGCAGGACGCGAACGCGCGCGTTCTGCTGCGCAAGCTGCGTGATGCGGCGGGGCGGTTTGCGGAGGCGTTCGCGAGTGCGGAGGCGTTCGCGGCGTTCTTCCCGCGGGTGACGCCGACGACGCGGCTGGCGGTGGCGCGCGACATGGAGGCGGTGCGGCAGCTGGGACTGGGGCTGGGGCTGGAGCTGGGGCCGGGCTAGGGGCGGAGGGGGCGGGGCGGGCGGACAAGCCCCCCGGCAGCTGGGGCACCGGGGGGGCGGTCGTCTGGTCTGGTCTGGGTGGTGGGGGGCGTGGTCTTGG
>JAABUN010000992.1_pt1 | contig 67803 bp, 56 predicted proteins | sample 5559311 | NCBI WGS metagenome assembly JAABUN01 (sample SAMN10711877, study PRJNA513370) | rock metagenome | isolation source: Antarctica rocks | place: Antarctica: Victoria Land, Siegfried Peak sud | reverse complement strand
GACGCCGGCATCGACGGCGGCCACAGCCCGCTCGCGGAGATCGACGGAATGGCGGGTGCCCATCGCCGGATCTTGCCATAGCGGCAGAACTTGCGCACGCGGCTCTAGTCGGCGGCGACGCTCGCGGTAACAGCGGCGGTGAGCGCCTGGCGCAGGTCGGCAATCAGGTCGCGCTCGTGCTCGATCCCGACCGAGAGCCGGACGAGGGTGTCCTCGACCTCGGCGCCGGTTCCCGCGACGCTGGCGTGCGTCATCCGCCCGGGATGCTCTATCAGCGACTCGACACCGCCCAGGCTCTCGGCCAGCTGGAAGACCTTCGTCTGCCCAACGACCGCGGCCGCGGCCTCGTAGCCGCCGCGCACGGTGAAGGACACCATGCCGGAGAAGTCGCGCATCTGACGGGCGGCAATCTCGTGTCCCGGATGGTCGGGGAGGCCGGGGTAAAAGACGCGATCAACCGCCTCCTGCTCCCGTAGGAACGCGGCAACGGCTCAGGCGTTGGCACTATGGCGATCCATGCGGACGGCAAGCGTCTTGATCCCGCGCAGGGTCAGCCAGCAGTCGAACGGCCCCGGCACGGCGCCGGCGGCGTTCTGATGGAACCGCAGCGTCTGCAGCACCGCGGGGTCATTGCCGACGACCGCGCCTCCAACGACGTCAGAGTGCCCGCCGAGATATTTGGTGGTGCTATGTAGCACCAGGTCGGCGCCGAGTGCGAGGGGTTGCTGCAGGTAGGAAGAGGCGAAGGTGTTATCGACGACCAGACGCGCCTCGTGCCCGGCGAGCAAGGCGGCGACGCCGCGAATGTCGACGATCTTCAGGTAGGGATTGGTCGGCGTCTCGACCCAGACCATCCGGGTCTCGGGCCGGATCGCGCCCCGGACGGCATCGAGGTCGGTCATGTCGACGAGCGAAAAGTCGATGCCGTAGCGCGACATGACCTGGGCGACGAGCCGGTAGGTGCCGCCATAGGTGTCATCGGAGAGAAGGATGTGATCGCCCGGGTTGAGCAGATAGAAGAGATTCTGGGTCGCGGCAAGCCCGCTCGCGTAGGCGAGCGCCCAGGCTCCCCCTTCGAGTGACGCCATCGCCTGATGCAACACGGTTCGGGTCGGGTTGTCGGTGCGGGAGTACTCGTACCCCTTATGGATACCGACCCCGTCCTGCACGTAGGTGCTCGTCTGGTAGATCGGCGGGATCACCGCTCCGGTCGTCGGGTCAGGGTCCTGACCGGCGTGAATCGCACGGGTCTCGAACTCGGCATCTTCCCAGCAGGTCTCGTCGTGTCGATCAATCATGGGGCTTTCCTCCCTGGTACGAGCGCTTGCCGCTCCGTTCATTGGTTCCTGTGGTTCGAGACGACGGGGTCGTACCGCCTGACTGGATGACGTCGACGCGAGCCTCGATCATCCCGCGACATCCACCCGATCGGCAGACGTCAATCGCCCGATTGCCTTGCCGTGTCCACGGCTCCCGATCTCAATGGTGGCCGTCCTTATGGTGGTGCGAGACGAAGTGCAGCAGGTCGGCTCGGGTCACGACACCGGTCAGCACACCGTTGCGCTGCACCAGTACCGCCGGGGAGCCGGTGACGAGCAGCGGATAGACGCGCTCGACTTCCTCGTTGGCGTCGACCAGGCTGAACGGGGCATCCATGATCGTGCTGACCTGCGCATCCAGGATATCGGGGTTGCGGAAGACCCGGTCAAGCAACGTCCGCTCCTGGATCGAGCCGACCACCGAGTGGACCTCGATCGGCGCGTTGATCGGATCACCGATCGTCGACGCGCCATCGCGCACCACCGGGAGCTGGCTGATGTCGTGCTCGCGCAGCCGCTCGATCGCGGTGCCGATCGTCTCGTCAGACGCGACCGCGACGACTTTCGGCACCTCGCCGCTCCGCTCGCTGACGACGTGGCTAACCCGCGTCGGCTGGTTGAAGCGCGACAGGAAGCCGTTCTCTCGCATCCAGTCGTCGTTGTAGATCTTGGAGAGATAGCCGCGACCGCTATCTGGCAGTAAGACGACGACGAGCGCCGCCGGGTCGTCGATCCGCTTCGCCACGTCGAGCGCCGCCCAGGCGGCGAGACCGCACGACCCGCCGACCAGCAGCCCTTCCTCACGCGAGAGTCGCCGCGCCGTCAGGAAGGAGTCACGGTCGGAGACCTGCACGAACTCGTCGACAAGCGACCGGTCGAAGGTGCCGGGCCAGAAATCCTCACCGACCCCTTCGACTTTATAGGTATGAATGTTCTCCGGGGTGGTGTAGATGCTTCCTTCAGGGTCCGCACCGACGATCCGCACGACCGGGTTTCGCTCTTTCAGGTAGCGGGCGACCCCGGAGATCGTGCCACCCGTCCCCACACCGGCGACGAAGTGGGTGATCTGCCCGGCGGTCTGCTGCCAGATTTCCGGCCCCGTGCTCTCGTAGTGCGTCTGCGGGTTCATCGGGTTGAAGTACTGGTTCGGCTGAAAGGCGTCGGGGATTTCGCGCGTGAGGCGTTCCGCGACCGAGTAGTAGCTTTCCGGCGAATCGCGTTCGACCGCGGTCGGAGTCGTCACCACCTCGGCGCCATAGGCCCGCAGCACCGCCGCCTTCTCCGGCGCCACCTTGTCGGGCATGACGAAGACGCAGCGGTAGCCGCGCACGGCGGCGGCCATGGCGAGACCGACCCCGGTGTTGCCACTCGTTGGCTCGACGATCGTACCGCCCGGCTTTAGCCAGCCCTTCCGCTCGGCCTCCTCGATCATCCGGATCCCGATCCGGTCCTTGACCGAGCCGCCCGGATTGAGCATCTCAAGCTTGGCAACGACCGGCGTCGTGATTCCCCGCGCGACGGCATTGAGCCGCACCAGGGGGGTATCGCCCAGGGCCGCGATCACATCCGCTCGGATGTCGGGTTGGGTTGCGATATCCGTCATGCTGACCATGGGATCGGCCCTCTCGGCCCGGCTGAGGCCGCTTGAAAAACGCATGCCAGAGCGCGAAACATACCGCTCACCTTCGGGCGATAACACTTCCGAAATGATAGCAGATGCACCGGAGCAGACCCGCAAGCCGGCCATTCACCCTGGCTCACCATCCGTCGGGAGAACGTGCGACGAGTGGGGTAAGATGACGGCCATGAGCGATCCCCTGATGTCCCCGCCCTCAACCAGCGACCGAACGGCTACCACCGGATCGGATGGTCGAGAACCGGCAGTTCCCCGGTCCAAACCGGCGCACCTCGCCGAGTTCCGGGAGCAGATCGCCGCCCAGCACGAGGCGGCCGCCGCCAAGCAGGCGACGCGCGGCAAGCGCGGCGCCCGGGAGCGGGTGCTGGCGCTGCTCGACGACGGCTCGTTCCAGGAGCTCGATCCCTTCGTCCGCCACCGGGCCACGCAGTTCGGCATGGACCAGAGTCTGCCCTGGGGGGACGGTGTCGTGACCGGGTTTGGGACGGTCGACGGTCGTCCGGTGGCGGTCTTCTCGCAGGATTTCACCGTGTTCGGCGGCTCGCTTGGCGAGGCGTACGCCGAGAAGATGGTCAAGCTGATGGACCTGGCGCTGAGCTATGGCTGCCCGATCATCGGCATCAACGACTCCGCTGGGGCCCGAATCCAGGAGGGAGTCGAGGGGCTCGCCGGCTACGGCGAGGTCTTCTTCCGGAACGTTCGCGCTTCCGGCGTCGTGCCCCAGATCTCCGTCATCGCCGGGCCGTGCGCCGGTGGAGCCGTCTACTCGCCGGCAATGACCGACTTTATCGCGATGGTCGATGGGGTCGGTCAGATGTTCATCACCGGCCCCGATGTGATCAAGACCGTCACCGGCGAGACCGTCACTCATGAGGCGCTTGGTGGCGCGGCGGCTCACCACGCGATTAGCGGCGTCGCGCACTTCGTCGCCACCGACGAGGACGATCTGGTGACGCGGGTGCGGTACCTGCTGTCATTTCTCCCGTCGAACAATCTCGACGACCCGCCGCATTTCGACCCCACCGACGATCCTCACCGCGAAGCTCCCGAGCTGGACCGACTCGTCCCCGAGATCAACACCAGACCCTACGATGTCCACGACGTGCTGCGGGCTGTCCTTGATAACGGCGAGTTCTTCGAGGTGCAGTCGGCGTATGCCGGCAATATCGTCTGCGGCTTCGGCCGGCTTGATGGCTACAGCGTCGGGGTCGTCGCCAATCAGCCGCGCGTGCTCGCAGGCACCCTCGACATCGCCGCCAGCACGAAGGCCGCCCGTTTCGTCCGCTGTTGCGATGCCTTCAATGTCCCGCTCGTGACCTTTGTCGACGTGCCGGGATTCCTTCCGGGGATCGAGCAGGAGCACAACGGGATCATCCGGCACGGCTCGAAGCTGCTCTATGCCTACGGCGAAGCGACCGTCCCGAAGCTGACGGTCATCCTGCGCAAGGCCTATGGCGGCGCCTACGTCGTGATGTGCTCCAAGCATATCGGCGCCGATCTGAACCTGGCCTGGCCGACCGCCGAGATCGCGGTGATGGGGCCGGATGCCGCGGTCGGTCTCGTCTTTCGCCGCGAGATCGCCGCCGCACCCGACGCCGACCGACGCCGCCAGGAACTGGTGCGGGAGTACGACGATCTATTTGCCAGTCCCTATCAAGCCGCGTCGCGGGGCTACGTCGACGATGTCATCGACCCCCGCACCACCCGCCCTCGCCTGATCCAGGCGCTCGCCCTGGCTCGCTCGAAGCGCGTCACGACCCCGCCTCGCAAACATGGCAACATCCCGCTCTGATTCAGCGAGCACCCGGTCCTGCCCCAGTGTTCAAACGACGTGAGGAGGTCGCTGATCATGCTGCCTGACGCGGATCACCACGATGCTGCCCCGGTGGGCATCTCTCCGGAGCCGGATGACGAAACGGCGGCGGCCATCATCGCGGTGGTGATGGCGCGCCGCGGCGCGGCCCCTGTCGCGGTCCCACCGGCGGTGTCAGCCTGGACGCGGGCGGGCCGGCGCGAGGCGATGCGCGGGCTGCAACGCGACCCATCCCAGGGACCGGCACGGCGAACGCACGAAAAAGGAGCGAGTCGATGAGCGTCATGCCGCCGGAGGGCCGGCCCCGCGCCCGCGATCTGGGGATCGTCCTCGGGACGTTGCCGCCCGGACCATTCAACGCCATCACCGACGTCGCCGGGTTGCGCGTCGGCCAGACGACGCTGATCGCGGGCGATGGCCCGCTGGTCGTTGGACAGGGTCCGGTGCGGACGGGGGTGACCGTGATCGTCCCGTGCGAGGCCGAAGCGGCAACCGAGCCGGTTTTCGCCGGATCGCATGTCCTGAACGGTAACGGGGAGATGACCGGGCTCGCCTGGATCGAGGAGTCAGGTCTCTTGACAAGTCCAGTAGCCATCACCAACACCCACAGCGTCGGCGTCGTGCGCGACGCGATCATCGCTCATGAGGTCTCCCGTGGACGGCACCGGGAAGTCTCATGGAGCCTGCCGGTGGTCGCCGAGACCTGGGACGGCGGTCTGAACGACATCAACGGCTTTCACGTCCGGCCGGAGCACCTGCATGCCGCGCTCGATGCCGCAAGCGACGGCCCGGTCGCCGAGGGAGGAGTTGGAGGTGGCACCGGGATGATTTGCCATGGCTTCAAGGGCGGCATCGGCACGGCGTCGCGAGTCGTAACGAGTGAGGACGACCGTTGGACCGTCGGTGCTCTCGTCCAGGCAAACTATGGGCAGCGCCACCAGCTCCGCGTCGACGGCGTGCCGGTGGGCCGCGAAATCCCGGCGACCGAGATTCCGACTCTCTGGTCAGGTGGGGCCATGCCGCCGCCTGGGGGTGGGTCGATCATCGTGGTGGTCGCGACCGATGCCCCGCTCCTGCCCCATCAGTGCCGGCGGTTGGCGCAGCGCGCGACAATCGGGATCGCCCGCGTCGGCGGCGTCGGGGAAGACAGCAGCGGCGACATCTTCCTCGCCTTCTCTACCGCGAACCGGGGAATCGAGCCGCGAAGCATGGCGCCGTTTCCCGTGCGGATGCTGCCAAGTCCGGCAATGTCGCCCCTCTTTGTGGCGGCGGCCGAGGCGACCGAAGAAGCGATCGTCAACGCGCTCTGCGCCGCGACCACGATGGTTGGCGTCGACGGCCGCACCGCCCATGCCCTGCCTCACGATCGGCTGCGGGAGGTCATGGCGCGCTACGGCCGGCAAGGCGGCTGACGCGCCGGCGGGCGGCGGGTCTTCACGCAGTGATGACGGCATCATCAGGGAACGACACGAGTGGTGGCCGGGGTGGTCGGATGGTGTCGCCGCTGGTTGCTGCGGCCGCATCTGTCGCGAGCACCGGGGTGGAAGGCGGACGGATTTGCTCGACTTCGCCCGGAGTGACGACGAAGAGGTAGCGACGGCCAGGGCAGGTGGCAGAGCGAGATTCCTCGACACGCTCGGAATGACGGGGGACGGGGATGAGCGGCGATGCCTCGGGCTGGGAGCTGAAGCGACGTTCATCGATACGGCTCGGAGTGAGCTGGTGGTGAAGGATGGGGATGACAGGGGCGGATTGAGACGACCTCACCCGCGAAAATGTCGACCGATCAATCCACCGTTCCGTGCCCCGCCGATCTCCCCACCATGTCATTGCGCGGGAACGTGAGAAATCTCGTTCAGACGCTCACCTCAGGCATTTCCCCTCATCCCCGCCCCCGTCCCCCGTCCCGTGTCCCCCGTCATTCCGAGCGTGTCGAGGAATCTCGCTCCCCCTCTTGCCCCAGCCCTTACAACCTCTTCTTCGTCATTCCGAGCGAAGTCGAGGAATCTCTCCGGCTTGTGCGCCGAACGACACCATCCGTCCCGCCGTTGCGCCCCATGACGATGGGAACTCAGCCGTTGTCCTGGCGCACGTCCGAGGTGCCATTCGCTCGGTGCGGATAGGGGTCGCGCGGTGATTGCTGGTCCCCCTGGTGAAAAGGGAATGCCCGGAGCGAGACGAGTCGCAACAGCTCGTCTCGCGCGGCCAGGATTCGTGCGTGGAGGAGGGGATCAGTCGTCGCCAGTCGGGATTCGGCGAGCTCGTCCTCGTCGCGGACCGTGACCCGCCCGTCCGGGAGCGCGACGACATCGACATAGAGATCGTGCCAGCGCAACGTCGGGGGATCGGTTGCGGTGTCGAGCGATGCCGGATGGGTCACGTTGGCGTACCACCCACGCAGGACGCCCTCCGGGCTGAAGACCGCGAAGACATTGAATGGGTCGACCGGCGAGAAGAACTCGTACATGGTGTCGCCGGGAACAAAGGTCAGCCCGTCAAGATCGACGACTTTCGTGACCCAGGTGGCCGCGACCGCCACCCATGGCGCCACCGCCCCGGCCTCGGAGACGACTCCGGGATAGCGCGTCACCTCCGAGCCGTCGGGAGCGAGCTTCACCACGGTCAGCGATCTGCCAACCGTCAGGGCGGCCCACTCGTCCATGAGCGGCGTTCGATCATCCACGGTTGCCCGCGATAACCCGCTGGAGCCTGACCGCTCCCTCATCGGTCGCTACGCCCCTGGTGCGGGACGGATCATGCCGAGCACCTCTTTCGTCTTCTGGTTAAGCGTTTCGGGATCGTCCGCTTCGACATTCAACCGCAGGAGGGGCTGGGTGTTGGAGGAGCGAAGGTTGAACCACCAGGTCGGGAACTCCACCGTCGCGCCATCGAGATGGTCGATGGTCGCTCCCTGCGCGCGGTAGGTCGCTTCGATCGAGTCGGTCGTCGCCTTCGGATCGGCGACCTCCGAGTTGATCTCCCCCGAGCGGACCCGGGTGTCGAGCGGTCGCAACACGGCGGAGACCGGCTCGTTCGCCTCGGAGATGAGCTGGAGCAGCGTCAGCAGCGCGATCATGCCCGAGTCGGCGTACCAGTTATCGCGAAAATAGAAATGGCCGGAATGCTCGCCGCCAAAGACGGCGTCCTCTTCCCGCATCGTCGCCTTGATGTAGGAGTGACCGACCCTCGACCGGACCGGACGGCCGCCGAGCCGCTCGATCGTCTCCGGCACGGAGCGCGAGCAGATCAGGTTGTAGATGATCGCGGCATGGGGCGACCGCTCCAGCATCTTGACCGCGACCATGGCCGTCACCATATCGCCGCCGACGAACTGCCCTCGCTCGTCGATCAGAAAGACCCGGTCGGCATCACCGTCGAACGCCGCCCCCAGGTCGCACTTCTCGGTCAGCACGGTCCGCTGCAAGTCTTTGACATTCTCCGGCTCCAGTGGATTGGCCGGGTGATACGGGAAGGTGCCGTCGAGCTCGAAGTAGAGCGGAACGACCTCACACGGCAGATCGCGAAAGACGCGCGCGACGGTCGATCCGGCCATGCCGTTGCCGGCGTCGATGGCGATCTTGAGGGGACGGATTTTGGCGACATCGACCAGGCTCAGGACGTGCTCGGCGTAGGCATCGAGAATGGTGCGCTCGCTGAGGTCGCCCCGGCGGCCACCCTGGGGATCGGGGAAGTCGCCAGCCACCGCCAGGTCCCGGATCTCGCCCAGACCGCCATCGAGCGAGAGTGCCCGCGCTTCTTCGCGGCAGATCTTCAGACCGTTGTACTCGGCGGGGTTGTGGGACGCCGTCACCATAACGCCGGCCGGATAACCGAACTTGCCGACCGCAAAATAGAGCCCGTCGGTCGAGACGAGCCCGAGGTCGACGATGTCGGCGCCTTGATCGCGCAGGCCGTCGATCAGGGCGCCGGCGATGAGGGGACTGGAGACCCGCATGTCGCGCCCGACCGCCACGGTCTCCGGCCGCAGCGCCAGCACCATCCCGCGCCCGATCCGGTAGGCTCCATCCGGCGTCAGCTCGTCGGGCACGATCCCCCGCACATCGTAGGCCTTGAACAGTCCGCCCAGGGTCGCCGCCGTGTCGTCTGAGTCGCCCATCTCCCGTTCCTCCCGTCCCACCACACCACCGGGCGCCGTGAGCCGCTTTCGATAGAGGCGGATGGTGGCATGCGACGGCGCATCCGGCAAGCGTCGGACGCCGCATCGGGCGGCGATCAGGGTCGCCGTGGTCGCCCCGGCACGCTCAGCGGCTGGAGACGTCGACTAGACTTCCCGGAGCAGCATCGTCAGCACCCGCACTCTTTAGGAGGACATCCCCTCGTGAGCGTAGCCCCCCAGCCGACCGGTCAGCCGCTGGCTGCCACCGATCCGGTCGATCTCCATCTGCACACCCTGGCCAGCGACGGCTTTTGGACCCCGGCGGCGCTGATCGACCACCTGGCCGAGCATGGCTTCCGGGTCGCCGCGGTCTGCGATCACGACAGCCAGCGCTCGGTGCTCGAAGCGACGCGCCTTGGCGCGGAGCGCGGTATTCAGGTCGTCGCAGGCGTCGAGATGACCACCCGCTGGGCCGATCGCCAGTGGCACCTGCTCGTCTACGGGATCGCGCCCGACCGCACCGACGAGGCGGCCGCCCCGTTCCAGGCCGCCCTGGCCGAGATCGACGCGGCGCTGCGGGCCCTGGCCGAGGATGCGCGGAAGAAACTGGAAGCGTCGGGACGGGCCCTTCGATCGCTCGACGAGGTGCTGGCGGGGCGCCCGATGTGGCCGTTTCACGTGCTCGCCACGGCGATCAAGGATGGACACGCCAAGGACCTCAAGACCGCCGCCGAGCTGGTGACCGAGCTGGGCGGTTCCTTCTCCGCCGATCTGCCGCTCGCCCTCGTCGTCGACGCTGCCCATCAGGCCGGTGGCCTCTGCGTGATCGCTCATCCCGGCCGCGCCGACTCGGTCGGCGTCGTCACCGAGGCGGACCTGGACCGGATGCTGGCCGAGATCCCGGTCGACGGGCTGGAAGCACATTACCGTTCGTACACCGATGAGCAGACCGCATTCTATCGCAACCTCGCCACCCGCCGGGGACTGCTGATCTCGTGTGGCTCCGACTCTCACGCGCCGAACCAACCGGTCGATCCCCGCCCGTGGCGCGCCGCCTGGTGCGAGGAGCTGCTCGCCCGGTTGGGTATCACGGTCGCACCGGTCGAGGGGGACGGGCCTGTCTGGGCGCCAGGCATGGACCCGAACGCGGCAGTTCCGACCCCGGAGCCCGCGACTGACGGCGCGACAGCGGAGCCAGCCGGGGAGCAGATCCTTGAAGCGGAGGCTGAGATGGAGCATCGAGCCGCGGCGATCGTGGCGCCATAGCCTACCGGGAACCCCGGCTCCGGCCGCTCAGCTCCGCGCCACACCCCACCGCCTTACGTCGCCGGCCGCCATGGCCGCCGGCGGCAGGTCTTCAGTGGGATAGCAATGCCACGTGATCGATCAGCCGCGCTCTTCAGAGTCCTGCTAGGGAGCGCCTGGCGGACGGTGCCGGGCCATCCATTGATGCTCAATGCCACGAATGGTGTAGCGCCGGCCGAAGGTGACAAATCCAAGTCGCTCGTAGAAATCGATCGCGTGGGCCTGGGCGCTGAGGACCACCAACGGCACCCGAGTGCTATCGGCCGACCGCAGCAAGAACCGGATCACCGCCGAGCCGATGCCGCGCCCGCGGTAGGCGGGCAGCGTCGCTACCCAGGCGATCAACGCCTCCCCACCTTCGCCGTAATCCGGTGTGAGACGCCCCGTCGAGACCGGGACCTGTTCCCCGTCAAGTGTGAGTAGGGCCAGCGCGTGCAGGCTGCGCGCATCGTCCGGATCGGTGGCGGTCGAGTCCATCATCTGCTGCTCGTCGCCGAAAACGGTCTCTCGCACCCGGCGCACGGCGGCCAGATCCGAAGCGGTCCGTGCCGCTAGGACGAGCGGTCGGGCCGGAAAGGTCAGCAGCTGACCCGGCGAGAGCGTTGTCATTCGGACGCCTCCACCCTCGCGGGAGCGCCCTCCATGGTGGTGGCGTAGACGCGCTGACGGTCGGCCAGCCAGCCCCGGGTCTCGGCGAGCGCGTTCCCGGCCGCCTGCCGCGCTGCGCGAACGCGGTCCGGCGCGGTGCCACCCGGAACATCGCGGGCCACCGCGCTTTCCAGGGCGGTCAGGGGCGGCCTCTCCTCCGCGAAGATCGGATGGAGGCGCGCCCACTCGCTGTCGGAGAGGTCGGCGAAGGTTTGCTGTTTGGCCAGGCACTCGGCAACGAGGCGGCCGACGATCTCGTGCGCTTCCCGGAACGGCACACCACGCCGCGCCAGGAGATCGGCCGCGTCGGTGGCGAGCGAGAAGTCGCCGGCCGCCGCCGAGGCGAGGCGGTCGCGGTTGAACCGTGCCGTTCTGAGCATCGGAGGAAAGACATCGAGCACCATCAGCGTGGTGTCGACGGCATCGAAGAGCGCTTCTTTATCTTCCTGAAAGTCTTTGTTATAGGTGAGGGGCAAGCCCTTGGCGACGGTTAGCATCGCCATCAGGTGGCCGTAGACCCGACCGGTCTTGCCGCGGGCGAGCTCGGCGACATCGGGGTTCTTCTTCTGCGGCATGATCGAGGAGCCGGTGGCGAACGCATCGCTGAGCTCCAGGAAACGGAACTCGCCTGACGCCCACAGGATGATCTCCTCGCTCAACCGGGACAGGTGCATCGCGATCGTCGCGCAGGCGTAGATGGTATCGAGGACGAAGTCGCGGTCGGCCACGCCGTCGAGACTGTTCGCGGTGATCCCGGCAAAGCCGAGGTCGGACGCGACCCCTTCCCGGTCGACAGGAAAGGTGACCCCGGCCAGCGCCCCGGACCCAAGCACCGAGCGATCGACCCGGCGGTACGCATCCTGGAGCCGGTCGATGTCGCGTGCTAGCATCTCGACGTAGGCGAGAAGGTGATGGGCAAGCAGCACCGGTTGAGCGCGTTGGAGATGGGTGTAACCCGGCATCACCGTATCGCCGCTGAGTTCCGCGACATCGAGTAGCGCCGCCGTCAGCTCGGCGACTCCACCGACCAGCGCCAGCAGCGCCCCCTTGGTCCAGAGACGAAGGTCGGTCGCGACCTGATCGTTCCGGCTCCGGGCGGTGTGCAGCTTGCCGGCGACCGGCCCGACCAGCGAGCGGAGCCGCTTCTCGACCCCGGTGTGGATGTCCTCGTCGGCAACAGTCAGTGCGAACCGCCCGGCATCAACCTCGTCACGGATCTGCCAGAGACCCGTCTCAATCGCCGCCGCCTCCTCGGGCGGAACGATGCCCTGGCGACCAAGCATGCGGACATGCGCCACTGAGCCTCGAATGTCCTCACGGGCGAGCCGGATATCGAAGCTGACCGAGGCATTGAACGCTTCCAACCTGGCATCGGGCGTCTCAGCGAAACGGCCGCCCCAGGTCTTCGCGGGTCCCTGTGCGGACGACTCCTCGTTGGCCTCGCCCACGCTCTCTCCCCACGCTCGTGCGCCCAGCGGCGCCCCGTCCCATCAGCCTGGGAGCATACCACCGCGATAGGCGAGGAGAATCGGCACAAGCTCCCCTGCCGCGGCGGTCCCTCCCCGCCGGGGCTTGTATTGAGACATCGCGCTGCTGGCACCCCAGCAACGGTTCCACCATCACTGTCTCGCCACCGGCGCCCATGGTTGTCTGATCGGGAGCATTCAAGGAGTCACGACGTTGACCGGCAGGCCTATCATCTGCTAGCTTCATGGAACCCCCGCTCGGGATCACTGGTCCCTCTCGCACTCGTCCCGCGTTGACCTCGACCGGCCGAGGAATGCTTGCTGATGTCACCTGGGTCTATTCGTCGCACCATCGTGCTCCTCCTTCTAATCGGCGCGTCCGCCGCGACGCCCCTCGGAACATTCGCCCTGCAAGCGCAGCCGGCCAATGCACCGGCCGCGTTTCAGCCGATTCCGGCCACCGTCGTCAGCACCCCCGGCGTGAATATCCGCTCCTGCGCGCGCGTGGTCTGTTCGGTCAAGGCGGTGGCGAAGCTGGGTGAGAGCCTGCTCGTGACAGGAGAACCGGTCGGCGAGTTCGTTCCGGTCGATTGGGGCGGGCTGACCGGGTTCGCCTATGGGCTCTATGTCGCGACGCCGGATGGGGTGCCCGAGCTGCGGAGCGGTCCGGCTGGTTGCAAGCGGGTCGCGCTGATCTTCAACATCGGGATTGGTTACGACACCCGCATCGATATCCTCGATAATCTCAAAGCGGCCGGGGTCCCGGCGACGATCTTCCCGATGGGCTGGTGGGCGGCGGCTCACCCCGACATCCTCAAGCGGATCGCCGACGCCGGATGGCTGATCGGGAGTCATGGCGACCAGCGGGTGGCCCTGACAACACTCCCCGATGCCGCGGTGGTCAAGGATGTTCAGCGTTCTCTTGACGCGATTCACGCCGCGACCGGAGCCTGGCCGGAGCCGATCTTTACCCCATACGCCGCCGAGATGGATGACCGGGTGCGCGGCCTCGTCGCTGATCTGGGGTTCCTCCCGGTGCGGTGGAGCGTTCCCGCGGACGACTGGGACTTCAATGTGGCCGCCGACACTGTCTACAAGAACGTCATGAATCACATTCAGGACGGCTCGATCGTCGAGCTCCATCTCGACGGTCCGTCAACCGGCACCTCGACGGCGGTCGCCCTGCCCCGGATCGTCGCCGACCTCCGCGGCCAGGGGTATCAGTTCGTAACGATCCCCGATCTGGCTCAGCCTTGCTCCTGATCCACACGGGGACAGTCGCGCAGCCCTCCGTCGCTCCCGTCGTTCGCCAGGCAACGCGCGCTGGGTGATCCCTGCCAATTTCGGCGTATGATAGGCTATACTGAACGCCCGTTCTTATCGTACGTACACTAACGTGGTCATTGCGAGGAAGCGGCCGATGGTTGCGTCGCCGTTGACAGGGACATTCGCGGACCAGGTCGCGCGGCTCCATCGTGACGTGGAGCGCCTCGGTCTCTCTGTCTCCGATATGCGCCGCGCCGATCCCCTTGAGTTGCAGATGGTCGGGCTCTCCGAGGGTTCGCAGGTCGGCCGCCTAGTTGACATTGAGCGCCTGGAGACGACCCCGATCGAGTCGCGGCTGGTGCCTGAGTTGCTGCCCAGCGCCTCGCGGATTCGCGCCTTCCTCGACGGCTCCCAGCGCTCCTTCCTTGTTTGGCGCTGCGGCCTGGTGCCCGTGGCCGCGACGGTGGCCGCCGCCGCGGTGCTGGTGCGCGACCCCGCGGGCCGCTGTGAGGTTGCGGCCGGGACGCTCCGGCTCGCCCATGCGCTGTTCATTCCCCGCCGCTCCTCGGAGCCACGAGTCAACGATCTCGTCGACCGCGTGCTGGCGACCGGGATGACGGTGATCGATCCGCTCGACCACCTGGTCGATGAGGCGGAGTACGCGGCGGCTCTCGGTGATTATGGCCGGATGGTCGAGTTCGCCTACCGCGCCGCGCGGCAGGTCCGTGAAAAGCTGGAGTCGGATCTCCTCCGGGGCTGGACCGGCGACCCGCAACGGATGGCCGACGATGGCTGGATCGTCGTCGATGGACGTCTGCGGGTGGCCGCGCCGCGGGCGATCGGTCTGGTCAAACAGTTCACCGATCGCCACCTTGCAGGCGCCGAGGCCGAAACGCTGCTGAATCTCGCGCCACGTCACCGCACGACCGCGTTCTGTCCCAGCGACAACTTCCGCGGGCTCGGCGCCGATCGACTGCCAGATCAGGAGACCGAGGCGACCGATCGCACACTCTGGTATCTCCGTCTCTGGGATGCGGCCGGGCTCGACGCCCGCCATGCGCTGATCCGGATCGAGGCGGGGCCTGACCTCCGCGATAGCGACCGGATCGACGAGCTGTCGGCCTGGCTGATGGCCGAGCGCACACCACGCGCGACCGCCGATGCCCGGTGGGCGACCCTGCTCTATCCCGTTCACTACCTGGAGCGAATTCTCAAGCGGCGACTTGAAGCTGACACCCGTGGCTGGCCCGCCGGCTGACCAGCGACACCGGCAGGACAATGGCGAGCACCACACGGATCGAACGAGGGGACGGGGGACAGCGACGATGGTAAGCACCTTCGATCTGAGCACAATCGACGATCTGGTCCTCGGGGAAACGCCCCCCGAGGTGAAGCCGCTGCTCGAATTGTTTGGTGAGTTCATCGACATGGCGACCGGTCCGATCGGCCGCGTCGTCGGCAGTGAGAAGGAACCGGCCGGGTCGCATCAGTTTTGCATCTGGGCCGCCGACGCGGCCCGCTCCCTCGATGTCGGTCATATCGTCGTCTCCTTCTCCGAGGAAGCCGCCGTCATCGGGGTCGTCGACCAGCCGCGGCGCTTCTCCGATCTCTCGACCTTTCTCGACGATTACTTCGACCGGCATGGTGAGGACGCGCTCGCCGCCGAGCTGGCGACTCGCCGGCCGGAGATCCTCGTCTTCACGGTCCAGGTTCTTGCCACCAAGCATCTCCGTCGCGACATCGACTCCCACCGGCCGCCGGTCAGCGGTCCGGTCTACTTCGCGACGACGGCCGCCATTGAGTTTGCCCTTGGCCGCGACGATTTCAGCGGTCCAGCAATCCCGACCCTCCTCCACACCAACGGTAATGCCGAGCGGGACGCGCTCGGAGAGGAGCGTCGCGATGCCGCGGGCAACGTCATCTTTCAACGGGCGCCGATCTGGGTCGACGGCGATTACCTGCTCGGACCGGAGGCGGGTCACGCGAACTGGACCGGGCAATCGGGGCTGGCGACCAAGACGAGCCACGCGCTCTTCCTGACCAGCGCCGTCTTTCAGACGATGCGGGCGCGGGGTGAAAAAGTCGCCGCCCTGATGTTCAACGTTAAAGGCCCGGACCTGCTGTGGCTCGACAAACCAGCCGACCCCGAGCCCGGTTTCGAGGATGCCTATCAGGCGGCAAAGGCAAAGGGGCTGCGCCCAGAAGATCGAGACGCGTATACCGCGCTGAATCTCGTGCCGGAGCCGTTCGCCAACCTCCGCATCTTCGCGCCGTTCAAACCGGGTCTCGCCCCGGAAGGAAGCGGCAGCCTCGCCGTTCAGCTTGACCGGCAGCGCTACGCCAACGCCCTCAACACCCTGCGCCACGCGCCCGGTCAGACAGGCAACGTCTTCCCGATTCTCTGGCAGCTCGACGCGATGCTCCAGGCGCCGCACAAGATCTTCGACCGGGGGGATCTCGACGACAAGCTCTCCGGGCTGATCTACGAGCTGCGCGATCAGCAGATCGGGTCGATCGACCAGCTCGACAGCTTCTTTGCCACGATCGCGGAGCACTTCGAGGAGAATCCGGCATCGAACGAGTGGCACGGGCACCACCGGTTCACGATCAATAAGGCGCGCAACCGCTTCAACTCGCTGCCGAGCAAGTTCGGCGGTCTCCTTTCCCGGAGCCTCGTCGAATATGGGTCGCTGCCGCGGGTCGACGAGCGGTTCGGGGATCAGGAGCTGCGGGTCGTCGATATCGCCAACTGCAACACCAACGTCCAGGAGATGATCGTCGACGCGGTGATCCGCAAGGTCTGGCGCCTGGCGGAGCGGGAGGAGCTGGGCGTCGATAAGGTCCTCATCTTCGTCGATGAGCTGAACAAATATGCGCCGGGCGGCGGGCAGGGCGGGCTTCGCGACACGCTGGTCGATATCGCCGCGCGGGGTCGCCACCTCAACGTCGTCCTCTTCGGGGCGCAGCAGTTCCGCTCCAAGGTGGACGACGAGATCCTCGGCAACTGCGGCACGGCGCTCTATGGCCGCGTCGGCGATGAGGAGTTGACCAATGCCGCCTATCGCTCGCTCTCGGAGACGACCAAGGCCGAGCTGCTCGGTCTGCCGAAAGGGCGACTCCTGGTTCGCCACGCCCACTTTCGCTCGCCCCTCTTCGGCACCTTCCCCTTTCCGCCGACCATTCCCGGCATGCTCGGTCAGCGCGTCTTTAACCCCGCTGGCGGCGCCGTTGCCCCGGCGGGCGGGCACGCCGGAGACGGATTGTTCAAGCTGCTCGCGACACTGATGGGCAACCAGGCGCCACGCAAGTCAGAGGTGCGCGAGGCGGCCGAGGGGCTCGACCCGTCGGAGGTCGAGCTGATCCGGGCGAAGGTCGAGGAGACCTTCCGTGGCGGCGTCCCGCCACGGGCCAATCCGTGGTCGACCGCCCAGACGCTTCTCAGCCGTCTGCGTTTCCGGGTATGAGGCGACCCTGAGCGATGGCCACCCAACCGAGCCAGACACCGGACGGATCGTCGCGTCCCCCGAGTTGCGCTGAATCCGTCGCCTGCCTGGGACCGATCCAGCATGCGACGCGGTTGCTACGGATGCTGGTCAAACAGGCCGCTGATGTCGCTCCCAGATGGTCGCTCGGGGCGCTACCATTGGCGTCATGATGACCTCGTCTGGCCGCCCGCTTCGTCTTGCCCACATGGCCGACACCCACCTGGGCTATCGTGCGTTCGGCCGGGCTGAGCCGGTCTCCGGCCGGAACCAGCGATCGGTCGATATCGAGCACGCCTTTGAAGGCGCGATCGATACGATTCTGGCCCGAGACGTCGATCTCGTCATCCACGCCGGCGATGTCTTTCATCACACCCGTCCGTCCTGGTCGGCCCTGCGCTGCTTTGTGCGGCAGATGCGGCGGTTGGAAGCGGCAGGCATCCCCACGGTTGTCATCGGCGGCAACCACGACACCCCCCGGCTGCGCGCGACCGGGTCGGTCTTTGGTCTGATGGAGTTGGCCCTGCCTGATATCCGCTTCGTCGCCGCCTATAGCGACGAAGAGCTCTCGTTCGATGCGCTGAACCTGACGATTCATGCCGTGCCGCATGGCGCACTCACCAACCCCACTCCGCCGGCGGTCTTTCCGCGTCCGGGACGGCTCAACGTGATGGCGACGCACGGGCTCGCGCCCGGCGTCCGGTTGCGGGGCCGGCACGAGCCGGGCGAGTCGACCCTGAGCGGCGCCCTGCTCGATGCCGGGTTTGATTATGTCGCGCTTGGGCACTATCACGTCTGGGGGGACCAGGGACATCATGCCTGGTACAGCGGCTCGACCGAGCGGATGGGTTGGGGCGACGAGGACGTCGACCCTGGTCTGCTCTTCGTCGAGCTGGACGGCTCGGCGCCGGTCGTCGAGCATGTCGATCTTCCGGCGCGTCCGATGCGGAGTCTGGTGCCGATCGAGGGCGACGATCGCAACGCCCGGGAACTCGCCGATATCGTGCTGGACCGGCTTCAGGCGGTCGATCAACCCGAGGCGATGATCCGGGTCGAGCTACGACAGACCCCGCGACCGATCCGTCGGGAAACGGAATCGATCCTGCGGCGGGAAGCGTCCGGTCTCGTCTGGGCGCTGACAGTTGTCTCCCCCGCCGACCTCCTGGCCGGGTTCGAGCGCGGGATCGACGGGGCGGCTCTCCCTGATCTGCGAACGCTCTTCGGCGCATTCGTCGAGGAGCGGACCGCTCAGGGCGCCTACGACGCCGCCTTCGCGGCGAGCTTTCGCGCCCGCGGGGATCGGGCATTGGCGGAGGCGATGCAGGCGGCCGAGGCGATCGCCGCCGAGGAGCCCGGCGCGTGATTCTCGCCCTGCTGGAGATTCAGAACTACAAGCACTACGCGGGCGAGCACCGGATCGAGCCGCCGCCCCAGGGCATCGTCGGGGTGATCGGCGCAAACGGCGTCGGGAAAACGTCCCTCTTTGAGGCGATCGAGTGGTGCCTCTACAACCCGACCGACATCCATAACGCCGAGGTTCCACCGCGAGGCGGGGTTGGCGGGACACGGGTGCGTGTGACCCTGGAAGACCCGCGGGATGGTAATCGCTGGGTCATCGAGCGCTCGCTGCGCAAAAGCGTCGCCACCGCCGAGATCTACCGCGAAGACCAGCCGGAGTCGCCCGTGGTGCAGGGGTCGCGGCAGGTGAGCGACTATGTCGCCCGCAGCCTGATTGGTCTCGGTCACCGCGCCTTTGTCTCAACCTTCTTCACGCGGCAGAAAGAGCTGACCTTCTTCGGCAATCTCAAGGAGACGGAGCGCCGTCGCGAGGTTGCCCGCCTGCTCGGGTTCGAGACGATTCGCGACGCGCAGAACGCGATTGGGGAAGAGCGGTCCAGGGCGCGCGCTGAGGCCACCAGCTTCCGCCTGCAGGTACAGGACGCAGCCTCCGGACGCGATCTCGACGCGGAGCTCGTCGCCATGAACGAGCAGATCGGCGTGCGGGAAGTGGAGACCACCGCTGCCGCCGAGCGCCTCGTCATGGCCACCAAGGGACACACCGCCGCCCGCGACGCGCTCGATCGCTGGCGGGCGCTGGAGCGCCAGGACGCCATGATTGCACACGACATCACCCGGCTGACCGGTGAGGAGCGCACCGCCGAGGCCCAACGCGACGCCGCCAGCGCCGCCTTGCGGTTGCTCGATGAGGCCGCGCGCACCCGCGCCGGGCTGATTCGAGAGGCGATCGCACTGGACCAGCGATTGGCCGATGTGGCGACCCACGAGAAGGATCGAGAGCGATTAAGCCACCTGCGAACGGTCCAGGCCGATCTTGCCCGAGCCGAGCGGGACCACGCCGAGGTGACGCGGCGTGCCAGGGAGACCGTCGCCGCGGTCGCGAGCGCCGCTGCCGAGGTCCCCGATTGGACGTGGCAGCCCGCCGACGAGCACGACCCGACCGGAGCCATCCGGCGGCGCGTCGCGGCAGTCGACGCACTCGACATCGAGCGAGCCTGCGAGCACGCGGTCGCCCTTGAAGGGTGCCGAGTGCTGGTGGAAAAACGCGATGAGATCGGGAGTCGGGCGGCGAATTGGGCCGGTGCTCTGAAGCAATTGGAGCAAAAGCGTGGAACGCTGCTGGCCACAGGCGATCCCGCGGTCACGATCAAGCAGATCGATGTCCAGCGCGAAGCGGCAATCCAGGCGGCACAGGGCGCGCTGACCGCGGCGGACGGGGCGGCGGCGGAACGGGAACGCCTGTCCGCGATCGCGGCCTCGCTCGAAGCGAGCCACTTTGACGAGGAGTGTCCCACCTGCGGCCGTCCGTTCGCGGAGCACGAAGCGAGCGATGTCGTCAGGGTGCTCCATGCCCGGATCGCCGACCTCCAGACGCGGGAGTCGGAGCTGGCCATCGCGCGCCGGGAGGCGCTGATTCAATCCGAGCAGGCCGACGCGGTGAAGCGCCAGGAAACTACCCGGCAGGCGGAGATCAACCAGCTTGAAGGTCGGATCGCCGACGGAAAGCTCAAGGTCGCCGAGGTCGAGGCGCAGCTCCAGGTAGTGACACAGCATTGCGCCGAGGCGATCACGCAGGCTCGACTGGCGGAGGAACCAACGCCAGCGCTTCTCGCGACCGTGAAGGGGCGCGCCGATCATCTGCAGCGGCTCGGTCAAACCGTTTCTCCGCTCCAGACCTTTGCCGATGCCGTCGAGCGGGCAACGGAGCAGATGGCCGGAGCGACCAGGAGCATCGAGGGGATCGGTCCGGTTGCCTACGATCCTGATGCCCACGCGGCGGCGCAGCGCGCGCTTGAAACCGCGCGGTCGGCGATCGCCCGTATCGGGCAGATCGATAGCGATCTGGCGCGTCGACCAACGCATGAGCGAGATCAGCGCGCCGCCACCGACGCGCTCGTCCGCCTGGCGGTCGATCGGGAGCGGCTCGCAGGGGAGCGAGCAACCATCGGCTTCAATGCCGCCGCCCTGACGGCTGCCGAGACCCAGGAGCGTGCTGCACTGGCCGAGGAGCGGGCCGCCGCGGAAGCGCGGAACAGCGCGCAGGCGGCCCTCCGCGATTCGACCATCGCTCGCGACGCCATCCTCGCGGATCAGGCACGTCTGGTCGAGCTTGGACGGCGAGCGGATGCCCGGAGTCGCGAGGCCGACGAGCTGGATCTGATGTACCGGGAGTTCACCCGCTTCGACCAGTATGTCGCCGAGCGGGTGACACCGGCCCTGGCCGAGCAGACCGGCGAGCTGCTCTCAGCGGTCACCGGTGGCCGGTACGACCGGGTCGAGTTCGACGAAAATTACGGCCTGAAGATCTTCGACGACGACGAGAAGTTTCCCGTCGAGGAGTTCTCGGGCGGTGAGCGAGATGTCGCGGCCCTCTGCGCGCGACTCGCCCTGTCGCGGCTGATCGGGGGTCAGGCGGCCCACCCGCCCGGCTTCCTGGTACTTGATGAGGTCTTCGGATCGCTCGACCAGGATCGCCGCGCTCATGTCCTAGAGACGCTCGGATCGCTGGCCACCGGCACCGAGGCGTTTCGTCAGCTCTTCATCATCAGCCACGTCGACGACATTCGCCTGTCGCCGATCTTCGACGCTGTCTGGCGCGTGAGCGAGGCGGACGGCACCAGCGTCTTCGAGGACGTCACCCGCGGCATCGGTATCGAGGATTTCTCAACCTGACGAGAGCGCCCGCACACGTCAGGAGACAGCGGCGACCATCGGGCTGACCATCTCGCGACGCGACACTCGATGGTCCCGCGCTCTCGCTCGCTCCTACCACCCTCGTCCCGGAGATGGTTTTAAACAGGACCATCGACCTCAAACCCGTGATGGTCTGATCCCTGACACACCGACCCCGCTCCTGCCGGGCATGAACGAGGTCAGTTCCGGCTGGCTCGTTTTTGTTGTGGTGCCTCGCCTCTTGTCGCGACAGCTAAGCGGGCACGACCCAAATGTGCGCTGACGTCGCCACGCCGCATCGGCCTCGGGACGGGGGTAAGGAAGTGTGGGCCAGCGGTCTCGTCCGCTAATCCTGGACGACATCGCCGACGACGAAGCGACGCTCGCCGTCGTCTTCATCTTCCTCATCCGTCGCATCTGGCGAGGCGCAGACCTCATTGGCGACGATCACCATGTCGCCGACATTGATGACCTGCGCGATCGGGACACGCTGGTTGCTCTTGAAGAATCCAGGTGAAACTTCGACCTCGCTCAGTGCGTACGAGCGATCGTCGAACTCAAGACTGGCGACCTCTCCGACGTGTGTCCCGCCCTCGGTCATCACCTTGCGCTTCGTCAACTCGTCGACATCGACGAGCCCCGACATCGCCGCCCGCGTCCGGTCGCCGCGAACCGCATTCGTATCGTTGAGAGTCAACGCATCAGCGCCTAGAGCGTAGATGTCGTCGATATCAATCACGTTCGGGGTGTCCTCGCTGAGGCGTCCGCCTTCAGGGCGGATGCCAAACCCCACCAGCCGCCGGGCATTTGTATCGACGAACATCTGATTGATCGTTCCGACTTTGGCGCCATCGGCGATGCTAATCACCGCCAGTCCCTCGATCTGCTTGTGGTTCACGCTGCACCGCCCTTTCGCACATCACGGATAGGAATCGACCGGGGCTTCGGCGCCCCAAGAGGTCCGTCTGGTTGAGCGTGGGTGCACGTCGCATGCCAGCACGAGCGAGCGCGTCGCCCGCGATCTACAGCAGCCCCCTCACAGCCCCGCCATCGACCTGAATCGTCACGCCCGTCACGTACGACGCCGCGGGCGAGGCCAGGAAGACGACGACGTTGGCAAATTCCTCGGGCGTACCATGACGACCCATCGGAATCTCCGCCGCGTCGCCAGCGAGAATCTCCTCGACCGACTGCCTGGTCGTCGCCGCACGGGTCGCGGCGATCTGCTGAATCCGGTCAGTCAGGGTCGAGGCCGGGCAGACGCTGTTGACCCGGATATTTCGTCCGGCAAACTCAAGCGCCAGCGATTTGGCCAATCCGATGACCGCCGTCCGCGCCGTATTGGAGAGGATCAGGTGACCGATCGGCTGTTTGACCGAGACCGAGACGATGTTGGTCAGGCTGCCGCCACCCCGCGCTTCGAGATGCGGCAGGGCCGCCCGGGAGAGACGCAGGGTGGTCATCAGGTTCATCTCGATCGCCTGCCGCCACGGCTCGTCGTCGGGGAAATCCGCGAACCTGCCGGCCGGGGGGCCACCGGCGTTACAGACCATCGCGTCAAGACCGCCTCGCGCCTCGACGGTCTCCGCGACGAGCCGCTCGGCCTCTCCTTCCATGGTCAGATCGCCGGCGATCTCCAGAACGTCGCCACCGGTCGCAGCCCGGATCTCCGCCGCGGTCTCCGACAGCGTTTGGGGGTCCCGCCCGTTGACCGTCACCAGGGCGCCCTCACGCGCCAGCCCGGTCGCGACGGCCCGCCCTAATCCCTTGCTCGATGCGGCGACGATCGCCACTTTGCCAGCCAGTCCGAGGTCCACCGCTGCTCTCCCTCCACAGGACGAATCGGGTCGCGTAGCCGCGATTCTAGAGCCTGATAGGGACTTTGAGCAGCGAGCCTGAGCAATCGATGGATCATCACGCACGCAAACGCGACAACATGCAGGCCCGCGATCCTCTCTGGCAACCGCTCGTCGTCGCGGGTCAAGCGGCGGAAGCGGTTCGACCGGGCAACCCTGCGCTCCACCACCGAGCGTCGAGGCAGCAGCACACAGCCGCCCTTGGCACCGGGCGCCTTCACGACCTCCAGCCGTACGCCGTGGCTCACGGCCGCAGCGGCTGGCTCCGCGCCGGTGTCGCCGTGGTCGACGAAGGCCAGCTCCACCATGTCCCCGGTCGCCGGCGGCACCAACGCCGCCCGCGCCCCGACGTGCCGTTATCTTGGCATGATCGTTCGCTGCTACGGGTAGCGCCGTCGCCGCCCGGCACCCTATGCTTGGAACATGGCCTCTGAATCTCGCGGCCGGCGCCGCGGCGGAGCGGCTCGCGCTCGCTCCAACGCCGATACGATCCGCATCGCCGGCACGGAACGGGGCCTGGTGCCCCGGCGCATCGCCGCGCGTGAAGGCGTGGTGGCGGAGGGCGTCGCCTTCCCGGTCCTGGTCGGGGTCGTCCACTGGGTCATCGTGCAGCTGGTGGCCAGCCTCGCCTATCACCAGGGCGCGCCGAACACAGGGTCACCGCCTCAGCTGTATGATGGACTCCCGCTGCACGGGGTCTCCAACATCCTGGTCGCGCCGCTGCGGCTCTGGGACGGCCTCTGGTATGCCTATATTGCCGCAACGGGATACGGCGACGGGATGCATGCCAAGGCGGCCTTCTGGCCACTGTTCCCATGGATGATGTCTATCGGCCACCGTGTGACCGGGCTTCCGGTCGAGACGGTTGGCTACCTGATTTCGAACATCGGCTTTCTGGTCGCGCTGGTCCTGCTCTACCGGCTGGTCAGTATCGACTTCGAGCGAGGCGTAGCGCGGCGGACCCTCGTCGCGATCGCCTTCTTCCCGACCGCGCTCTTCTTTACGGCGGTCTACACCGAGTCGCTGTTCCTGCTGACGATCGTCGGGGCGCTGCTGGCAGCCCGCCGTGGCAACTGGTGGATGGCAGGTCTGGTCGGCGCGCTGGCGGGGCTGACGCGCTCCTATGGTGTACTGCTGTTGCTGCCGTTCGCGGTGCTCTTCATCGAGGAGCGGGGCTGGAACCCGCGGCAGTGGTTCCCTGATGCGATCGCGGCCCTCCTCCCCGTGCTCGGTCCGGCGATCTTTGCCTGGCGTCTCGATCGCCTCTACGGCGATCCACTTCTCTTCTCGAACGTCCAAAAACAGTGGGAGCGCTACAACTCGAACCCGATCGCGACGATGCGCTGCGCCGTTCAAAGCTGCTTTGCCATCGGGGGTGAGCCGGACGGCGCCAACTGGGGCTGGGTACGCACGTTGCTCGATGCCCCGAACTGGTCGACACTGACCTCCCACGACTTCCGGCTCGCGGTCGGCAACAGCGACACGCTGGAGCTCGCCGGGGCGGTTCTGTTCCTGATTCTGGCGCTCGTCGGCATCCGCGTTCTGCCGCTCTACCTCAGCGTGTTCGCGATCCCGGGGTTATTGATCCCGCTCTACCAGCCGTCGCATGTCCATGCCCTGATGAGCATCCCCCGCTTCGGCTTAACGCTCTTCCCGCTCTTTATTGTCCTGGCCGTGGTGCTCCATCATCGCCGCGTCGCCATCCCGGCCCTCGCCCTCTCGACGCTCCTGCTGGTCCTCTTGACCGCCCAGTTCGCGCAGTGGTACTGGGTGTCATAGCGACCATCGATCGACCACGTCGGTCGCGATCATGCGACGCCGCCCATGATGTCTGGTTCATTGCGTGAGCGGGTGACCCCGGCACCTGCCGGTCAGAGCCAGGGAGAATGATTGGCCGACACCGAAGCTGGATGACCACGCTCCATCCGGCGGCCATGATGACGCCGGTCATCACGCAGATCGAACGCCTTGCGGGAAAGGGGGTAACGCTGGCCCCGCAGGAGCGCATGTGGCTGGTGGGCCCTGCCGCGAGCTGCTACCCCAGCTCAGCGTAGAGCGCCTCGACATCGACAAGGAGCTGGGGCACGGTCACGGACTGAAGCCGTCCGGCCGTCAGCGGGATCGGTTGGTATCGCCCACCAACGAGCCGGAGTGCGCGCATGTCCGCAACATCGGGATCAAGTAGCCAGTACTCGGGCACACCATGGGCGGCATAGAGGTCTCGCCTCACCCGCTCGTCCCGGTCACGAGGAGAGGGCGACAGAATCTCGACCACGATGTCCGGGGCGCCCTCAATGGTCCGCTCTCCGAGGATGCTGCGGCGCGCCGTGGTGACGAAGGCGAGGTCGGGCACGACCACATCGTTCGCTGAGAGACGGACATCGGTCGGTGCGACGAACGCGAAGCCAAGCCACCGTCGTCAGCCGTCAGCACGTGCTGCAGCGTGGCGGCGATCTGTGCCAGACGCTCCATGTGGGGCTCCTCTCACGGGGTGATTCAGCATCCCCACCGTGCCAGAGCGGCCCCGTCTTGTCACCCCCGTCGCTCAAGTTGATGCCGATGGGGCGCCTGCCATGCGCCCCTACCACGATGGATGATGGCATCGCCGCTGTGACCAACCGGCGGCTGGCGCATTCGCGTCCCGCCCAGCCACCTGCATCCCTGCCGACCAGGGGAGAGCCAACGGACATGGGCATCCCCGGCCACCCTGCCCCATCACCCCCGTCGGTAGGGGCGCGGCTTGCTGCACCCGGGTGCCCGACCGCGACGGGGCGATTGGGGCACGGGCTGAGAGTGAACGAACCGGGCGGCGGGAGTCGGGGAGAGATTCCTCGACAGGCTCGGAATGACGACGTGGGAGGAGAGGGGCGGTTGGTCGATGGTTGGGGGCGGAACGAGATTCGTCGAGGCCGCTCGCATTGACAGGACGCATCGGCCGGCAGAGCGATCGGTGCCTAAGAGACCGGGGCGTCTGAACGCCGGTGCACCGGCGCCGCTTGCTCGCCGGGCACCGCGATGGCGGCGCGGTCCGCCTGGCCTCTACCCCTTCGACAGTTCCGCCACCGCGAGCTCGGCGACCGCCAGGGCGAGCTCGGCATCATCGCCGTCGCCGAGGGTCCAGGCGGCCGAGAGACCGGCGTAGGCCAGAACCCACTTCAGCAGTCGCGTGCGCTCGAGACCCGTCGCCTCGGCAACCACGTTCGCGTGCCGCTCCAGGCGTCCGGGCGCGGTCACGACCGCGAGATCGGGGTTGCAGAAGATGTTGGCGAAATCGAAGCCCCGTTCGCCGGCGAGTCCCTTCGGATCGATGGCGAGCCACCCGCGAGGACCGTCGTCCAGGATATTGCCGTGATGGATATCACCGTGGAGCAGCACCACGTCCTGGGGTTCCGCGAGAAGCTCGCCTGCCATCGCGGCCGCTTGGCGCAGGACGCCTCCATGTCGGACGGCGGCGGGAGCGAGTTCGCTGAACCAGCGCGGCAGGGGGACGAGCGTGGGGGGAAAGGGCCGGTCTCTTGGTTCGTGCAGCCGGGCAGCCGCGGCACAGAGGATGCGGCTCGCCTCGTCATCCTGACCAGACCGGGCCATCTTGGCGAGCGAGGCGCCGCCGATCGCACGCTCCATCAGCAGGGCGTCCCCATCATGGGCCAGCACCCGAGCGGCGCCTTCCCCGCCCCACCAGACCATGACCGCCGCGCCGCGCCGCTCCTCCGCCCCCAGGGCGATTTTCAGCATGGCGGGAACGCCGTCGTGACGCACTGGCAGGAGGCGACTGCTCGGGGTCGCGATCGGCTCGCCGTCGGGGGAGAGATTCCAGCGGGAGAGATAGTCGTCGAACATTCCGCCTCAGCGATGGGGACATGGGTCGTGATCGAGCGCACCACGCTTCCTGGCTGATCCACGGTGTCCTCGGCATTCACCGACAACGTCGTTGTTGTCCGGGCTCTCTCGCGGCTGTGCATGACACCAGCCTGGAGATTGACCACACGACGCCTACCAGTACCGGCATCATGGAGGCGGGGTCGGATCACGGTCAACCTCGACCGGCTACCAGACCTTCCGGGCGGCGATGCAGCGCGGGTTAGCCGCTGATCTGATAGTTCGGGGCTTCCCGGGTAATCGCAACATCGTGCGGATGGCTTTCGCGGAGACCGGCCGCCGTGATCTGGACAAACTGCGCGTCCCGCTTGAGGACCGGCAGATCCGGCGCGCCGACGTAGCCCATCGCCGAGCGGAGTCCCCCGACGAGCTGGTAGACAAGATTGGCGAGCGGTCCCTTGTAGGCGACCCGGCCCTCGATCCCTTCCGGCACCAGCTTCTGGATGTTGCCGATCCCTTCCTGAAAATAGCGGTCCTTCGAGTAGGAGCGGGCCTTCATCGCGCCGATCGAGCCCATCCCGCGATACTCCTTGTACCGCTCGCCCTGATAGAGGACGACCTCGCCCGGACTCTCGTCGACGCCCGCAAAGAGGCTGCCCAGCATCACCGCGTCGGCCCCCGCCGCCAGCGCTTTCGCGACATCACCGGAGTACTGGATGCCACCGTCGGCGATCACCGGGATGCCGTGCCGCGCCGCTGCGCTCGCACACTGGTGGATCGCGGTGACCTGCGGCATACCGGTGCCGGCCACGACCCGGGTCGTGCAGATCGACCCCGGACCGACCCCCACCTTGACGGCGTCCGCCCCGGCCGCGATCAGCGCCTCGGTGGCGCTGGCGGTCGCGACGTTCCCCGCCATCACTGGCACCGTCCGCAGCCGCTGCTTGATTCGCGAGACCATCTCCAGGACGGCCGCCGAGTGGCCATGGGCCGTATCGACGACCAGCAGATCGACACCGGCATCGACCAGCGCCTCGGCCCGAGCCACCGCATCGGCGCCAACGCCGACTGCGGCGGCAGTGCGGAGACGACCCTGGCGGTCCTTGGTGGCAGAGGGGAACTGGATCTTCTTCTGAATATCCTTGACCGTGATCAGACCGGTCAGATAGCCGTGGTCGTCGACCACCGGCAGCTTCTCGACCTTGTGGCGATGCAGGATCGCGCTCGCCTCGTCCAGGGTGGTCCCACTCGGTGCGGTGATCAGACCCTCTTTCGTCATCACGTCCCGGATCGGCTGCTCGACGTCCTGGATGAAGCGCAGGTCGCGGTTGGTCAGGATCCCGACGAGTCTGCCCCCCTCCTCGGTGATCGGCACCCCGGAGATGTGATAGCGCTCCATGACGACCAACGCATCGCGGACGAGGGCATCCGGAGACAGGGTCACCGGCTCGACGATCATCCCCGACTCGGAGCGTTTCACCTTATCGACCTCGGCCGCCTGGTCCTCAATCGAGAGGTTGCGGTGGATGACGCCGAGGCCACCCTCCCGAGCGAGGGCGATCGCAAGGCGTGCCTCGGTGACGGTATCCATCGCCGCGGAGAGGATCGGGATCGCCAGGGTGATCTCCGACGTAATCCGTGTCTCTGTCTGTACCTGAGCTGGCAGCACCTCCGAGCGCCCCGGGATCAGGAGCACGTCGTCAAAGGTGAGACCAAGACCGACGAACTTGTCGGCGCGCATCGCGCCGTCGGCAAGCTCGGGCCGCTCCCCATCTGCCAGCACTGGAAGACCGCGATCGGTCGCGATCGGCGAACTGCCGTTCCACCCTTGATGAGCGATTGCGGGGGGCTTGGTGATCGTCATGCATTCTCCTCTGCCAGCGGTACGGCGGTGGCCGCACGGGGTAGATCGCGGTCAGTCGTCTGTTCGATCGCCGGTGCCGACGGCAGCCGATCGCTCTCGGTGGGGAATCCCTGGGCGTCGGGCGTGGGCAGCCGGAGGCGGCCAACCAGCTCGCCCACGAACGCCTCATATGAGCGGGCGCCGCGAGAAGCAGCGTCGTACTCCAGGATCGATTGCCCATAGCTCGGGGCCTCGGCAAGCCGGATCGAGCGCGGCACGACCGTCTCAAAGATGCGATCGGGAAAGTAGCGCCGCACCTCATCGACGACGTGCGCCGAAAGCCGGGTGCGAGCGTCGTACATCGTCATCAGGACGCCAAGGACGTCAAGGGTAGGGTTGAGGCCGCGCTTGACGAGATCAACCGTCGTCACCAGCTGCCCGACCCCTTCCAGCGCCAGGAACTCACACTGGATCGGGATGATGACGTAGCGGGCGGCGGTGAGCGCGTTAACGGTCAGCAATCCGAGGGATGGCGGGCAGTCGATGAGGACGACATCGTAGCGATCGGCGACCGCGTCGAGGGCCTGCGAGAGCCGCCGTTCGCGCCGCGGGGCGTCGACCAGCTCAATCTCGGCACCGGCCAGTGTCGGCGTCGACGCGATGAGGTCGAGACGGGGGCGGTCGGAGGCGACGATCGCCTGCTGGACCGGAACGGCGTTGACGAGCAGATCGTAGGTGGTTTGGCGGAGGGAAGATTTCTCGATCCCAAGCGAGGAAGTGGCATTGCCCTGGGGGTCGATATCGAGGAGGAGGACCCGGTAGCCGAGATGAGCGAGCGAGACCGCCGCATTGACCGCGGTCGTTGTCTTGCCAACGCCGCCCTTCTGGTTCGCCAGCGCGACAATTGCGGCGACCGAGGTGCCCGGTCGCGGCAGAGTCATCGAGGCAGCCGTCAGAGGTGCACCCAAGTTTTTCCCGCCGTCCTCGTCCTTTCGCCCTGGCGCTGCTCCGGGGCCGGTACGTCAGATGATGGTAGCACCATGGAAGTGTCCGGACAACGATTGGCGAGGCGGTGAGCCTACACTGACGCGTAAGGAGGACCGACCGAGCCACGGTGGATCATGGTGGTTGGAACGGTCCATTTCATCGGAACGGGCAGATCACGCTCGGCGCCGGCGATCAATCCGCGAAGGCGCGTGAAGGCGACCTGACCCATCGTCTCCCCGGGGACATGGACCGTGGTCAGCGGTGGGTTGAGCGCGCGGGCGATCTCGATGTCGTCGAAGCCCACGATCGACACGTCGGCGGGAACCGCGAGTCCCCGTTCGGCCGCCGCCCGATATGCCCCGACGGCGGTCTTATCGCTCACAGCGAAGACCGCCGTCGGCGGGGTCGGCAGGGAAAGCAGGTGGTGCATCTCGCCGTAGCCCTTCTCGTCACCATGGGAGAGACGCGGCGGCACGAGCTCCTCACCACCGAGCAATCCGGCCTGCTGTAGCGCGAGCATATACCCTGCCAACCGCTCGCCGAGTGTCCAGTATTTGGACGGTCCGCGAATAAAGCCGATCCGCCAGTGTCCCATCTCGATCAGATGCCGGGTGGCGGCGAAGGCTCCCGCCAGGTTGTCGGGCACGATCGCCGGCAGCGCAAGACCGGGGATGAAGTGATCGACCATCACGACCGGCAGGTCAGACTCGACGGCGGCTGCTACCCACTCGGGACTGAGGTCTCCGCCGCCGAGGACGACAACCCCAATCGCGGGCACGCGGGCCCAATTGCCACTCTCCGGATGGTCCTCCGGGCTGGCAAACTCCATTGCCAGGCGGTAGCCGTGACGTCGGGCCGCCGCTTCCAACCCTTGGAGGATCGGCTTGTTGAACGGGTCAGAGGTGGGCGCGACCGGAAGCCGCTCGGCAACGACGCTGATTGTCGGTGGCGCGTTGACCGCCCGGCGCGCAGACCGCTCATAGCCAAGGCTCTGCGCGGCCCCGATGACACGCCGGCGCGTGTCGGCGGAGAGACCATCGCGGTCATTCAACGCCAGCGAGACGCTCGCCGGCGAGAGCCCAGTCGCCGCGGCAATGTCATCCAGGGTCACGCGCCGGCTCGACGTCATCTCGGGTGGACGACCGCGACGCCGCACCCCGCGGCCACGATCCCGTCCGCGACGGGCGAGGCCACCCACCCGATCCTGACGCCCTCGGCAGGCGCACGTGGTGGCGGCGCATCGCACCGGTCATGTCGTGGGGATGGATTACTCACCGCTCAACTCCGTATCAATCGTCATGGCACGTACTGGCCACCCTCGCAGGGTTTCCCATGTCGTCGCGGAAAGGACAACGGCAACGGGCGCCATGACCGTCACCACGAAGACCGGCCCGAGAAACCTCACCGCAGTCCCGATCACCACCAGCAGCGTCACGATGCTGATCGTCGCCGCCGGCCTTGCCGCGACCAGCACCAGCGCATCCCGCCAGACACTTTTGCCGCGTCGTCTCGTAGCTGCCGCGAGCGATGCCACGGCGAACCCGGCAAGCATCACCAAGACGAGCGCGGTGCCATCGAGCAGGAGCGGGAGCAGGAGCCAGCGCTGGTCTGGATGGTCTTCCATGATGCGGAGTGTCCCGAGCAGCATGGTGACTACCGCGGCTGGCACGAGACTCAGGGCAATACCGGCGCACCCGTGGCGCCACACCAGCCGGAAGAAGAGCGGCAGCGAGCCAGCGCGGCCGGTCCAGAGGCGGTCGGTGAGCGCGATGGTGGCGGTCCAGAGTGGTCCAACCGTCAATGCGGCCACCAGCGGCGCGGCTACCGGCGTGACGACTACCGCAACCACGGCTGGTAGGGCTCCGAGCAGCAGGATGAGATCGACGGCCAGCAGCAGCGGCAGGTTCCACCAGACCGTCGCGGCGATCCGGACGGCAATGTGCGTGTCGCTCTGGGCGTCCTCGGCGGGTCCGGCGACGAGCGGCCGCGCCCCAATGCTCATCCTTTCAGCCCCGTCATGGCGATGCTCTCGGTGAGCGCGCGCTGGAAGACGACAAAGAGGAGCAGGACGGGAACAAGGACCATCGAGAGCGCCGCGAAGAGGATCACGATCGGACCACCGCCGTACGCACCTTGCAGCGCGACCAGACCGACCGGCAAGGTCATCTTCTCGGGCGAGACCAGGAAGAGGTTCGGCCAGAAGAAATCGTTCCAGGCCGCCTGGAAGAGAAAGATCGCCAGCGCCGACAGCGCCGGTCCAGACAGGGGCACGATCACCTCGAAGAGGACTCTGAGGTGCCCGGCGCCGTCGACCCGGGCCGAGTCTTCCAGCTCGCGAGGGATCGACAGGAAGAACTGGCGCAGTAGAAAGATGCCGAAAACGTTGATCATGGCGGGCAGGTAGACCGCCTCGTGGGTATCGAGGAGCCCGAGCCGCCGGATCAACACGAAGGTCGGGATCACCGTCACCTGCTGCGGCACCATCAGCGCGGAGAGAAAGATAACGAAGAGGATCTCCCGGCCAGGGAAACGGAGACGCGCGAAGGCATAGGCGGCGAGGGTGCTCGTGACAAGAGCCCCAAGAGTAATCAACGTGGAGATCTTGACGCTATTGAGGACCAGCCGGCCAAACGGGATCAGGTCAAAAACGTCGGTGTAGTTGGCAAAGGTGATCCGGGAGGGAAACCAGGTCGGCGGCAACGAGAAGGCGTCATCGGTCGTCAGCACCGACGTGGTCAGCACCCAGTAGAACGGGGCAAGCATCAACAGGCCAATCAGGATCAGGAGGCCATTGAGCATCCACGCGCCCGCGCGGCGGCGGGTGAGTCGAGGGGCGGTCATCGTCGCACTCCTCACAGCTCGTTCCCGTGGACCCAATAGCGGCTGAGCCAGAGCTGCAACAGGGTCACCACCATGATGATCAGGAAGATGACGATCGCGAGCGCCGAGGCGGACCCCATCTCAAACGCCCGAAATCCGGTCTCATAGATATGGAGGACGACGCTGCGGGTGGCATTGCCCGGTCCGCCCTGGGTCATGATGTACATCGGCTCGAAGATCTGGAAGGCGCCGATGAAGGTGATTACCAGCGCGAAGAAGAGCGTCGGCGAGAGCATCGGAACGGTGATGTTCCAGAAGCGCCGGACCGCACCGGCGCCGTCGATCATAGCGGCCTCCTGGAGATGGCGCGGCACCCCTTGCAGGCCCGCGAGGAGGATGATGAAGGTGAAGCCGAGGGTGCGCCACAGGTCGACTAGGATGATCGCCGGCATCGCCCATCGCGGCGAGACGAGCCAGTTTGCGGGGGAAAAGCCGAGTTGCGCGAGATAGTAGTTGAAGAAGCCGAAATTCGGATCGAGGATGTAGAGCCACATCAGCGACACCGCGGCCCAGGAGATCAGCAGCGGAAAGAAATAGGCGGTGCGTAAGAAGTATCGCAGTGCCGGGTGCATGGTCCGATTGACAGCCAGAGCCAGCAGCAACCCCCCGCCCAGATGGAGCACGATCGACCAGAAGGTGAAGATGAAGGAATTGACGATCGCCGTGCGGGCGACGTCGTCCGTGACGAGGTCGCGATAGTTCTGGAAGCCCACGAAGGTGGCCGGGGTGAGGAGATCCCACTGGAACAGGCTCAGACCGATCGCGCCGAGCAGCGGCCCGGCGATGAAGACCAGGAAGAGCAAGATACCGGGGCTCAGAAAGGCGTAGGCCGCCACCGCTTCCCGGTGCGACGGCTTGCTGAGCCAGTCACGCCGGGAAGCGGGAAGCGGTCTGTCCGCGGCAAACGCGGTCGCGCCGGGCTTGGAGCTCATGGTCACCAGGGTGGCGCGGTTACAGGTTCGCCTGGATCTTCTCGTTCAGTGTGTTGAGCGCTTCCTCGGGCTCGACATTCCCGACCAGAATCTGCTCCCAGGCGTCCTCGATGTCTTTCTGGACGACATTGCCTTTGTCCGGCGACGGGATGGGCGTCGCATACTCCAGCGCCTCGTAGAGCTTCGCGCTGCCCGCCGGTGCATTCGTCAGGAAGGCGTCGCTGTTGGCGACCGAACGGCGGGGCGGGACGATGGTGCCACCCTGGGTCGCAAAATACTCGCTCGCCTGTTTCGAGGCGATGAACTTGACGAAGGCCCAGGCCGCCTCGCGGTTTTTCGTCCCCTTCATGATCGGGTAGGCGTTCCAGCCGACCGGCGAGCCCTTCTGCGTCTTCTGCGGCCAGACCGCGATCTTCATCTTATCGACGGCATTGAGCCTGCGCATGCTGATCACCGGCCAGCGCCCACCGCCGAACATGGCCAGCTTGTCCTGGGCGGCGGCGGTGAACGGGTCGAAGGCGCCACCCGGCGCGGGACTGATCTTCTTCTCCACCAGGGAGCGCATCCAGGCCGCGGCCTCGATCGCCTGCGGGGTGTCGACAGTGGCGGTTTTCCAATCGGTACTGAGCGTGCTCGCCCCGTTGGTCAACATCCATGGCATCAACCCGACGAAATAGGCCGCCGGGGCGTGGAAGCCGAACGGACCCGTCTTGGTGACACCCTCGGCGATGGCGAGAAAATCGTCCCACGACCAGTCGTCGGCGGGCTCGCCGACGCCGGCTTTGTTGAGCAGATCGGCGTTGTACCAGACGCACATCGTATTGAACTCGCCGGGAAGGTAATAGGTCTGCCCATCGGGCGAGCTGTAGGTCTTGTTCCACTCGATCAGGTTCGGATGGATGTCCTCGAAGAAATCGGCCAGCTCGCCCTTGTCACGCTCCAGCAGGTCGTCGATGGGCTCGACGAGCTTGCGGCTGGCGAAGAGCCGCTGGCCTTCGGTTGCGACCTGAATGATGTCCGGGACCTTGCCACCGGCGATCTGGGTCGAGATCGCGTCGAAGAAGCCGGCCCAGTTATTGACCGGGTTGGCCTGCGCCTTGAGGGTGACGTTCGGGTAGGTCTTCTTGAACTCCCCGAACAGCGACTCCCATGCCGCCGCCTGGTCGGCCGTCCCCAGATACGCGAGCGAGATCTCACCACTTACCTGGGCCTGGGCTGACGTCCGTGTGAGGTGGAGCGCTGGCGCCGAGACTCCCGATCGCCCGGCGGCAAGCGCGCCCCCGGTGGCACGAGCGCCGAGGAGACCGGTCGCCACGACCGCCGCCCCCGCCCGTCCCGCTCCGGCGAGCACCTGACGCCGCGTGACCGCCGCGTTCGCAACCTGGTCGATGGTCGTGCGATCCCGTTTCATGGTGTGCTCCCTTCTCGTCTTGATCATCGTCGTTCATGCGGATGCCACCGGCCCACTGGGGAGTACAGGCATCCTACGGCGTCGCCTAAACAACGTCAACAGGTGCTGGCGATTATTACTAAACTTTAGACTGGAGAATGCTTGCGGGTTCACAATGCGTCCCATATGCTGCCGGGCAGGAGCCGGTGGGAGACGGTCGCGTGCCCGGTGGGCGGCCGCTGGTGCTGTCACGATTTCCGAGGCGGCGAGCGCTACTCGCGTCGTAGCGGGGAACGAACGATGTCAATCAGGGGAGAAGGGGTGATGAGCCAGCAGGTCACAGAGCGGCCGCAGGTCGGTGACGTTCCCGGGCCACGGGACTATGCCGGAGCGGCCCTGCGCCACGTCGCGCTCCCGCTCGGCGGGATCGGGACGGGGCAGGTGGCACTCTGCGGCGATGGTGGTCTCCGACAGTGGCAGATTCATAATCAGATCAATCATCTCGGCTTCCTGCCCGATTCCTTCTTCGCGATTCGCGCCTCCTGCGCTGAACCGCCCCTCGATGTCATCCGGGTGCTGCAATCACGGGAAACGCTCGACCGCGCACACGATCCAACTCCGCTGGTCACCGACGATCACGTTCCGGCCGATCAGATCGATCTGCTGACCAATCATCCGGGGGTTGAGCGCACCCGGTTCCGCGCCACCTACCCCTTCGCCCGTATCGACTATCTCGACGAGGCGTTGCCGCTCGACCTGGAGTTGGAAGCGTATACCCCATTTGTCCCTCTAGACGCCGAGGCGAGTGGCTATCCGGCCGCGACCTTTACCTTCACCCTCCGCAACCGGCTGCCGCATGCCATCCATGGGGGGCTGGCGGCATCGCTTCAGAACGCGGTCGGTTGGGATGGGATCACGCCGATCGCCGGCAATCGCTGCCCCCTCTATGGCGGCAACACCAACCGCGTCCGGCGACGGGCTGGCACGACGGCGATCGTGATGGAGAATCCGTCGCTGCCAGACGATCATCCCGGGGCCGGTCAGATGGCGCTGACCGCGCTCTCGCCGGGGGCCCGACCGTACGAGCGCTGGACCACGCCCGCCCAGTTTCTCCGGTTCATCGAAGGCTTCAACGCGTCCCGCCACCTGGTCGACGCCGTTCCCCTGCTGGACGGCGCCGCACCGCGCTCTCCTCGCAATACGCCGCTCGTGCAGGCAGGCCCGAGTGCCGACGGCACCACCTGGAACGGTGGGTTGCTGGTACCGTTCTGGTTGGAGCCAGGCGCGACAACCACCGTCAGCTTCGTGCTGAGCTGGTATTTCCCGAACCGGTACGTCAACTTCGATCAGTTCGGCGAGCAACGTGACTACGGCCGCAGCCGGTTCTGGTTGGGGAATGCGTATGCGACGCGGTTCGCCGATGCGGTCGATGTCGCCGAGCAGTTGATCGAGCGACGGAACGGGTTGGAAGCGGCGTCGCGCGCCTGGGAAACGTTGCTGTCGACCAGCACGCTGCCCGGCTGGCTGACGGAGGCATTAGCGGCCCAGGGGAGCCTGATCCGGAGCCCGACCTGCTTTCAGACGGAAGATGGGCGCTTCTACGGCTTCGAAGGCTCGCTCGGCGCATCGACGGCGATGTGGAACGGTACGTTTGGTGGCTCCTGCCCACTCAATTGCACCCATGTCTGGAACTATGAGCAGGCGCTCGCGAAGCTCTTCCCGTCACTTGAGCGGTCGATGCGTGAGACCGACCTCGACGTCATTCAGGCTCCCGAAGGCTACATTCCCCATCGCACGATTCTGCCGCTCTTCCTCCGCCAGTTCTGGGACGAGCCGATCGGTGGCCCGACCAACCCGGCCCTCGACGGCATGCTCGGGACGGTGCTCAAGGTCTACCGCGAGGTCCGCCAGGGAGCGGGTGACGACTGGCGAGAGCGTCACTGGCCCCGCGTGCGGCGACTGATCGACTATGTGCTGGCGAAATGGGACGACGACGATGACGGCGTCCTCCAGGGAGAGCAACCCAACACCTATGACATCGCCTTCTACGGTCCCAATATGTATATTGGCGCGCTTTGGCTGGCGGCACTGCGCGCCGGTGAAGAGCTGGCCCGGCTCAGCGGTGAGTCGACGTATGCTGACCGGCTCCGCGATCGCTTCGAGCGCGGCAGCCGCCGCTACGACGAGCTCTTGTGGAATGGCGAGTTCTACATTCAGCTGCTCGACGAGTCGGCGCCGCCGGAGGACCAGTTCGGGACCGGATGCCTGGCCGACCAGCTCTTCGGCCAGTGGTGGGCGCACCTGCTCGATCTGGGCTACCTGCTGCCGGTAGAGCATGTTCGGACGACGCTGCGCTCGATCGTTCGCTACAACGTGCGTCGCGGGTTCGAGGGGTTCGAGCACGGCTTCCGCGTCTTCGCCGATCGCGACGACTGGGGACTGCTCGTCTGCACCTGGCCGCACGGGGGCCGGCCAGCCGTGCCGGTCCGCTACTGCGACGAGGTCTGGACGGGAATGGAGTATCAGGTCGGCGCTCACTGCATTATCGAGGGCATGGTCGACGAGGGGCTGGAGTTGATCGCCGCCTTGCGCCAGCGATATGCCGGGACCCGCCGGAATCCCTTTAACGAGATTGAATGCGGTGACCACTATGCGCGGGCAATGGCTGGCTGGTCAGTCCTGGAGGCGATCAGCGGTCTGAGCTACGACGCCACGCGTGATGCGGTGCGGTTTGCTCCCGCGACTGGCGATCTGCCGGTGCGCATGCCCGTCGTCCTTGGCACGGGTTGGGGCACGTTCGAGCAAACGCGCGATCCGGCGGGTGTGCGCACCGAGCTCAGGTGCGTCTTCGGTCAGATGCGTCTGCAGTCACTCACTCTCGCTGGCGCCGCCCCTGGCACGGTCATGATCGAGGTCGCTGGCGCAGAGATTCCCGGCGGAGCCGAGCGGACGGAGAGCGGTCTTGAAGTGATGTTCTCAGCACCGGTCACCCTCGGGGAGGGGACATCGATGGTGATCACGGTCTCACCATGAGGCGTCAGCCCGGAAGGGCAGCTCGGGCGATCGGGCGGGCACCTGCTGAGGCGGTGCGGATGGCGTCGCGAAGCTGCAAGGTGGCGTCGCGGGCGCGGTCGGCGAAGTCGAGACCATCGCCCGCGTAGAGAATCGATCGGGAGGCGGAGACGATCAGTCCGGCCCCGTCGGCATCGAGCCCGGCCGTGAGGGAGGCGTCGAGATCACCCCCCTGCGCACCGATGCCCGGCAGCAGGATCGGCAGCGTGGGGCAGCGGCGGCGGACCTCAGCCAGCTGCGCCGGATAGGTCGCGCCGACCACCAGCCCAACAGTCGCGGCGGATCGCTCGGCCCACGCCGCGGCGCGCTCGGCGATGGCGAGGTACAGCGGCGTGTCGCCCGCGTCGCCGTGAACGAGGAGGTCCTGCAGCTCGCCACTGCCCGGGTTACTGGTCTTGCAGAGGAGGATCACACCCCGATCCGGACGGCTCAGGAATGGCGCCAGCGCTTCCTCACCGAGAAAGGGATTGGCCGTGACCGCATCGGCGCCGAGGGTGTCGAAATAGCCACGGGCGTAGGCGGCCGACGTACTGGCCATGTCGTTGACTTTGCAATCAAGGATGACGGGAATACCGGCCGGGATCAGGTCACGAGTCGCGGCCAGCGCGGCGAGGCCAGCGACCCCATGCGCCAAATAGTGACCGAGGTTTGGCTTGTAGGCGCAGACGAGATCGCGGGTGGCATCGACGATCGCGGTGTTGAACCGGAGGATGGCATCGGGCTGGTTGCGCAGATGAACCGGGAACCGCTCCAGGTCTGGGTCGAGACCGACGCAGACCAGACTGCCGGCGTTCCGCGCGGCCGTCGTCAGTCGCTCGTCGAATGCCATCCTCGTCGCCTGCGCCGCCATTGTCACCCCTCTCATCGCCCCAACCGCGCTCTGCACAATGAGGGTAGCATGACCGGCCAGGCCAGCCGCCGTGCAGGGCCGCGGAACGTCGGTGGTACACTCTATGGTGGCTATCCGACCGGTTGTGGGAGCGGCGCGACGCGCCATGCTCGCGTGATCGCGCGAGGTTGGGGGCACCCCTCCGCGCGAGCCGAGGGGCGCGACAGATTCCCGATCACCGCCGGTCGTTCACTGCGATTCAGCCGTGGCATTGGGGCGGCGGCGCGGGCGAATGGGGCGAAAGGAGTGCATGTGATGACGACGATCGCCCCGGCCTCGACTCCCGTCGCGGTTGACGGCCATGGAGTGCCGCTGATTCCGCCAACGATCGACGATATCGTTCGCGCCCGGCAGCTGCTGGCTGATCTCTTGCCGCCGACGCCACTGCTCTCGCCACCGGCACTGACCGAGCGCCTGGGCTGCGAGATCTATCTCAAGTGCGAGAATCTGCAGCCGATCGGCGTCTTCAAGGTTCGAGGCGGGCTGAACCTTCTCAGTCAGATGACCCCTGAGGAGCGCAGCCGCGGCCTGGTGACCGCGTCGACGGGGAATCATGGGCAGTCGATCGCCTATGCCGCGCGGATCTTTGGCGCACCGGCGACGATCTACGTGCCCGAAGGCTCAAACCCCCTCAAACTTGCCTCGGTCCGCCGGCTCGGCGCTATGGTCGTGATTTCCGGCATCGACTTCGATCGGAGCGTGGATGCGGCCATCACGGACGCCGCGACAAAGGGCGCCACGTTCGTCCACCCCGCGAACGAGCCGCACCTGATCGCCGGCGTGGGGACGTACGTGCTTGAGATTCTCGACGCCGTTCCCGATCTCGATGTCCTGATTGTCCCCATTGGCGGCGGGAGCGGACTATGCGGCGCCTGCATCGCCGGCAAGGGGACCAACCCTGACCTGAAGGTGATCGGCGTCCAGTCCGCCGGGGCGCCCGCCTTCCATGATTCGTGGCGGCGCCGCGAACTGGTCTCCCTCGACCGCGTCGACACTTTCGCCGACGGGCTGGCGACCCGGGTCGCCTTCGCGCTGCCCGCGCAGATCAGCTGGGACGCCGTTGACGACATTCGGCTGGTCAGTGATGCCGAGCTCCGCCGTACAATCCTGACCCTTCTGGAAACGAGCGGGATGCTGGCAGAAGGGGCGGGCGCGGCCGCGCTCGCCGCCGCTTACCAGATGCGCGAGCAGCTGGCGGGACAAAAGGTGGCGGTGGTTCTCTCCGGCGGCAACCTGACCCTCGATGCATTGCGGACCGCCCTTGCTGAGGAGCGCCCCTGGTGAGTAGCCTGCGGGAGCGACTGGGGGGACGGCGGCGAGGGAGCGCGGGCGGCTTCCTGCTGCAGATTGCACGGGAGGTCGTCGACCGGCGGCGCTCGGTGCAGGGAGCACTCAACGAGGTCCGCGACCCGCTGGTGCTCGAAGCGCTGATCGAACCCGACTTCGCGCGGCTTGATGCCGCCATCGTCGAGCAGGCGCCGGTCGACCGCGAATTCGCGATCGTGCTCGCCCGGCTCGTCCACGCCGCGGCGCGGGCCAAAGGCTTCGAACGGCTGATCGTCGATGCCGCTCTGCGGCTCGATGGTTTGCTTCCCAGCGACGACCCGAGCCGCGAGCGCGACAAACTGCTCCGGGATGCGTATGGCATCTCCCAGCAGGAAGGGTACGTCGAAGGGGGCCGGCTGGCCCTGGTCCGGCTCGGGCATCGGGCATTGGAGGCCGGGGAGACCGAGCGCGCCCGGCAGCTGATGCGCCGACAGCTTGAGATCGGCGAGGAGACCTCCGATGCCACGGGCGAGGTCGAGTCCGCGCTGGTGCTGGGCGATATGGCCCGACGCGACGGCGACCGGAAGGAAGCGCAGGCGTTCTATCGCCGAGCGGGCCGCTCGGCGCAACGCCTCGACCACCACCGCGGCATTGCCGAGGCGCTGATCCGGCAGATCGACATGATGCCGGACACGACCGATCTCGATACGCTGGCCGCGCTCCAGCGTCAGGCATCGGAGGCGGCGCGCCGCACCGTCGACCTCGGACTCCAAAGCCGGATCGTGCTCAGTCTGGCCGAGACGCTCAACCGGATTGGACGCCACGATGAGGCAATGACGCAGATCGAGTATGGGTTGTCGGTCGCCCGGCAGATCGGTGACCTGGCGTTGGAGGGCCGCTGTCTGTCCGCCCTTGCCGGGGGAGAGCGGCTCCGGGGTAACATCGGCGCGGCCGCCGGTCACGAGCAGACGCTGGTCGATCTGGAAGAGCGGCTGGGCAACCGGGCGGCCGCGGCCGATTGGGCGGCCAGTCTCGGGGCGAGTCTGCTGGCATTGGGCCGGCCACCTGATGCGGTCGACGCCTTCGGACGTGCCCTCTCGCTCGCCTTCGCGGTTGGTGATCTGCGTCTTGAGCAGCGCGCGCTCGGTGGGCTTGGTGTCGCGTACAGCCTGCTCGACCGGCCTGCCGATGCGCTCGACCATCTCATGCGAGCGCTGGACCTCGCCCGCCGCGGTGGCGATGCCGCCCACGAGGCCAGGTGGCTCGGGAGCATCGGCCAGGCATTGTGGCGCTTTGATCAGCCAACCGATGCGCTGAACGCTCTCTCCGAGGCGATCGCGATCGCCCGCCGTCTCGATGACACCGAGCTGCAGGCGAGTCTCCTGACATTGCAAGGCCAGATCTTTGCCTCACGCGCGCAGACGCCACGCGCTCGAGAGTGCTACAGCCGTGCTCTGGAGCTCAACCGGCGGTTAGGACAGACCGACGAGCAGATTCACCTGCTCACCGCGATGGCGGCGCTGGCCGCCGATACTGGCCAGGTCGGCAGCGCAACCACCCTCTGTGAGCAAGCTCTCAGGCTGGCGATCGCCGGCCACGACCGCGCGGCCGCCGCCCGGCTCCACCTGCGGCTGGGTCGACTCGCCCAGCGTCGCCACGATCCAACGATGACGCTCGATCATCTGCGGCGCGCGGTCAGCCTGGCCGAAGGGTTGGATCATCCCGCCCTGTTGTCTCAGGTCCTGCAACATCTTGCCGCCGCCGAGCATGTCGCCGGAGATGCGGCAGCGCCGGTCACCTACCGGCGAGCGCTCGCTCTGTGTCAGGAGCTGGAAGACGACGCCGGTGAGGCACTGGTACGGCTCAATCTGGGCGTCCTACTCGGCGGCACTGGCCGGCGCGCCGATGCGATGCAGCTGCTCACCGATGCGGCTGAGCTGGCGCGCGGCATGGGCGAGCCGGGCGCCGCGCTCGAGGCGCGGGCCGAGCAGGCCATCGCGAGCCTCGCCGCCGAGCGCGGCAGTGTCCAGGTCGACGACTGGACCGAGCCGCGACCCAGTCGCATTGTGGAACGCAACAACATTCCGTCAGGAGCTGGCGCGGCCCCATCCCAGGCCTCCCCTCCACCCAGCTAGCGACCGTCGCCGGGGCTCCATACCACCGCTCCCTTCTGGTTGACCTCAATACATGTACGGACATTTTTGATGCCCGTCATGGGTAGACGTCCGTACAGGTGACTGCTATACTCGCCGCGACGAACGAGGACGCGTCTCGGGGGAGCCGTCCTTACTCTCATGATCCATATACCTACAGTTTGATGAGTTGTGGCGGGCCTCCCGTCGCTCCGCGAAGCTTACCCTTCGTGGCCCGGGAGGTACCGGGGAGACGTCGTACCATGGGCGGGTCAGCGTTGACCGCGGTAGCCTTCGCTTTATCGGGCGGTGACCCGATTGACGCTCGTGGAGTCGTTGCTGCCGACCCCAGGGCCGACTGTCGCGGACGCCGGCTCCTTGCCTCGGTCGAGCCCCTAGAGCCGTCATCCCGCGGGGTTGAGGTCGCGGCATTGGCACTCCGGGTGCTGCGTGCCACCTTTGCCGACGCGGCGACGGAGACGGCGACCGTCGCCCTCAATCGTGCCCTTGCCGCCGCAAACACGGTCGTGCGCTCGGAGAACCGCCCGGTCTCCGGCTGCCGCTGGGACCGGCGGGTCTTTGTCGGCGTTACGGCGATCGTGATCGAGCGGTGCGCCCTGACGATCGCCCAGGCGCCAGCTTCCCAGGCCCTGATCGTCCAGGATCGACAGCTCTATGCCTTCCCAACACTCTCCTCCTGGTGCGATAACTATGTCCCGCACGAGAACGACGGGACGAGCGGCGATCCACTGGGCTATCGCGACGACATCCGGCCCGCGTTGTATCGCACCGTTGCCCGTAAGGGTGACCTGATCGTCCTCTGCTCATCAGCGGTCGCGCGCCACATCGCCCGCGCGGACCAATCACTCGCCGCGCGCTGGCTCGATCCGCTCCGCGTGGGGGACCTTGACGGAACGCTCGATGAGCTGGGTCGTGTCGTCCTGACGCAGGAACTCGATGATGCTCATGTTGTCGGCGTCCGTCTCGGGCGCTCCTCGGGTCTCAACGCCGGGACGGCAGTGGTCCGGGATTCTCTGACGCGGCTTGGCCACGGATGGAGCACAGCGCTCCGCCACCGTCCCGTCAACGCCCCGGCCGCAGGCGGCGCGCACTTTGTCAGCCAGCCCATCGCGGGTTCTGGCACGGCCATGCTGGTCGCCGGTGCCGTCAACGCCTCCTCCTCATGGGGAAGCTGGCCGGCGATGGGCCGCCCACCGGAGCCGGCACCGTATCCTGTCAACCCGCACGCTATGCGGTCCACCCAGATTCCGCCGGTGCTTGATGGGGGCATCTCGCTCGGGTCGCACGTCCGCCGGGCACGCCTGATCGGTCGCGGTCAGCTCGCCCTGGTCGCGGCAACCGAGCGGATGATGGCGGGGCCACGCCGTTCCTCCCCGTCGCTGCCGTGGCGGGCGACGAGGCTGGCGGCCCCTGGCGCCGGGAGCGTCAACTGTTATCGAAGTGAGCGCCACGTTGAGATGCCAAGCGAGTGGCGGGCGCGGATGCCTCGCGGACCGCTCGTCCGTTTGCCGGGCCGGGTGATCGGGGTGATGCTGGCGCTCCTGGTGGCGCTCGGCACCTCCGGCATGGCAGTGGCCCGTCAGCATGAACGCTCGGCTCGGGCCGATCAGTACCTCAGTGCGGTCGATCAGCATGTCGCGGCCGCCCGTGCCGTTACCGGCCCGGTCGCCGCTCAGCGTCTGACGCTTGCTCTGGAAGCGCTGCGCGACGCCCACCGCAACGGCGCCGAAGCGAAGACCCTCGCTAACCGCCGGGCGACCGTGACGGCGGGGCTCGACGCGGTCAGCGGGATCGACCGGTTCACGGAGATGGTCCGTCTTGGCTCCCTTCCGCCGGCGTTGTCCGGGACACCACTCCGCCTGGTGCGGGGCGGCTCAGAGATCTTCCTGGTCGGAGGGGGTCTCTATCAGCTCGATAGCTCGGGCGGCAGATTGGTTCAGCTGCTGGCGCCGGGGATGGCAATCGATGGCGGAACCGTAGGACGCCTCGTCGATGGCTCCTGGGATATTGCGGGGATCACCGTGATGGATGGAGCGGCGATCTATGCGCGGGACGAGGCGGGGCGATGGCAACGGCAGCCGCTCGGTCCGGCGGGCGCGGTCAGCCCTGGTGACGTGGCTGCCTGCTGGATGTATCAGGGCAACTTCTTCGGTCTGGAGCCGGACCAGGGCCGCATCGTCAAGTTCACAGCCGGACAACTCGACCAGATCCCCGATTCGTGGGTCGACTCGACCGCGATGCCGGAGATTTCAACTGCCCGTGACCTCGTCATCGACGGTCAGGTCCATGTCCTTCTCACGGACGGGCGGATCGTATCGCTCTTCCAGGGGGTTCCCCGGATGACCATCACGCCACAGGTCAATCCCGCACCACGAGCGCCGGTGGCGCTCGACGGGGGGCTTGATACGAACTTCCTCTACATGGCCGAGCCGTCGATTGAGACGGGTGGGTCGGTTGGGCGGATCCTACAGATCTCCCGGGACGGGGTCACCCGGCAGCTCCTGCCGCCGGTGTCTCAAGGGGACCCTCGATCCGATGCCGCCGCCCACGCCCTTGCCGATGTCCGCGACCTCGCGGTCGACGAGGCGTCTGGATCGCTTTATATCGTCACCGGCGACGCCATCTGGCGCGCCACCCTGCCCGGGGAAGCCTCAACGGCAGCACTCAACGAGGCATGATGTGACACGGCCATCTACTCTCGATGGCCGCGATTCTCGTTACGCACGTGAAGCGACTACGTCGACGCGAAGAACTCGGTGTTCTTGGGCTTGAACGCCGCCCACTGCTCGGGGAGGTCGTCCTCGAAGAAGATCGCCTCGACGGGGCAAACCTCGGCGCAGACGCCGCAGTCGATACACTCGTCAGGGTTGATGAAGTACTGCTCGGCGGCATCCTCCGAGTGGATGCAGTCGACGGGGCAGACCTCGACGCAGCTTGCGTCCTTCACCCCGATGCACGGCTGTGCAATCACGTAGGTCATGGCAGACGCGCTCCTTGCCCGGATCCTGGGCGGATATTGGGTTGGGTGCGCTGGACCCGCTGGACGGCGCTCGTCGGTGACGAACTCGCGGGTCCAGGCAGTATACCAAGCCGTCGCCCTCCACTGCGCCGATCGATAGACCAAGAGCTCGCGGACGCCTGCATCCTGTCAGAGTGACCCATGGAGGCGGTCGCTCGGAGCGCCGGGAGTTGCGGGGCATCGTGGTACCATCGGCCGCCGAAAGGCCAAACGGGCGACGACGAAGGAGAAGCATCGACATGAGCGACAGCCAGCCGCGCGAGACCCTCGGCCTGACCGAGGAGGAGATGCTTCAGCTGATCGAGGAGCTGTTGCACGAGAACGCGGAGGAAGCGGCCGAGGAAAAGGGGACGACGATCGAGCATGAGCTGACGACTCCCGGCTTCGCCGCGGCGCGCTCGGCGATGAGCTACGCGGTTCACCTGGTGGCTGCCAACAACGCCTATTTCACCCGCCATCTCCTCGACCTCGGCGTGATCTCACCGGGCGCGGGGATCGGTGCCGTCGGACCGACGACTGATCCCGAGCCGGATACAGGCGCCTGACGCGGCACCGAGGCGCCGACCATGAGCCTGATGACCGCACCCGACTTCGGCCGGGCGTTCGCTGACTACTGTCGCACGGTCGCCGAGTGGCGTCGCCACAAAGCCGACGAGTACGACCGCGACCTCCGAAACCTCCGCGTCGCTGAAGGACTGGAGGCGCTTGCCGAGCACGTCCTGCAACTCCCTGACGACGATCCGCGACTTCGCGAGCTGATTCGTCTGACCGTCGAGGGCGACCTCTTTCGCCCCAACCAGCGGGTCCACTATGAGCTGGGCCGTTTCCGCTTTCACCACCCGGAGGCGGGGCTCGATCCCTTCCTGGACCACCTGGTCGAGCTCGCGATCCTCGACGCGGGCGAACGGGGACGGTTCGGCGGCCGGTTGCCCGAAGGAGACGACCCCTGGGCGTGATCGGCGGCGGTGCCGTGGGGGGCGGTCGGCCACGGCACCGCTGGCGCCAGAACGGCGCCAGCGGTGCCTCTCTCCAGACAATAGGTCGCCCGGCGATCGGGTACCGTTGATGAGACCGTGGCACGTCGCCCGCCGGTCTTCAGGGGAGTGGCGCGTCCCCAGGTGGACGCTGGAAGTCGGTCGCCAGGCAGTCCATGAGCACCACATCGTAGAGGCGGTCGCCGAGCCGCAGGGCCTCCCGGCGTCGTCCAATCTCCACGAACCCCGCCTTCTGATAGGCGCTGATCGCCGCGGTGTTGTAGCTGGCGGTATCGAGCCAGACATTGTGGACACCCAGCACCGTAAAGGCGAAATCGAGGACGAGCCGGGTCGCCTCGGTGCCGAGACCGCGCCCCCGGTACGCGGGATCGCCGATGGAGATGCCGAACTCCGCGGTGCGATTCGCGTTGGTGAAGTCCCGGATGTTCGTGATCCCAATCGGTTCCAGGGACGGGAGCGCATAGATCGCGAAGCCGATCCAGTCGGGACGCTCCCCGCGAATCAGCGGTTCATAGATCGCCGCGATCTCTGCTGACGATTTCGGCCGCGCCTCGCCACTGCGTAGCTCGACCGTCGCGAAGTCGTTGTCCCAGCGTTCGAGCAGCGGAAGGAGGTCGCTTCGGAGCGGACCAAGCGCGACGCGCTCGTCACGGATATTGACAATGGGCGGCGTGCCTTGCTGGTCGCTCAATTCCGCTCCTCACCCTTCAGGTCGCTGGCTCACGAGATGGATGGTAAAGCATCGTTCGGTCACGTCCGTGCCGGCACCCTTCATGTCAACCTGGGTTGACCGCTTGAGATCAGCGGAAACAGTGCCGTCATGCCAGGGAGACCAGGACAGGCATTGGCCGACCTGCCTGGTCGCGCGTCCGAGCGCGCCAGATGAACTGGCGGCGATGGTGGAGTCGCCGAGAGGATGTGGCACGCTCACAACCCGGAACCCCTTTCATCCCTCCAGGTAGAATCTCGCCGCCTCCCACACTGAAGTACCGCCCCGGCCGCCCTCATGCCGAACCAATCAAGGACTCGCTCGCTGCCTCCTTCTGACCGGTCTCTTCGCCGCCACCCGTGTGCCACCCGCCACGCCGCGCTCCGGCACCAGGACGCACGCCAGGCGCCCCGACGACGGGAGGACGATGATCCGCTCCGTGGGTTGTGGGCATCGCGCGACCTGCATCCCCCGGCGCACATGATGCGCCCCGACCATGCAAGGCGATGACCCGCGGCGGGGCTGCTGATCCGCGTCATGGCTAACTTGCACTGAGCGACCCGCTCCAACGGGCGCATGCCATGCGCCCCAACCGCCGGGCGTGGCGGCGCGGGGTATCCAGTGATCTCCCATACCCGCTCGGCCAACGCTCCCACGATCAATCGGGCGGCACCACGGCGCCATCCGCCCGGTGTTCAGACCGGCGACGTCATCACCCTTCCGGGTAGGGGCGCATGGCATGCGCCCTGGTCCCCGACCGCGACGGCGCGGGTGACCCACAGGCGAAGCGGGCCCCCGTCAGTGGTCAGCACCCCTGTCTCATGACCGGCCCGGGTCGTCGTTCGCCACTGCTGCCGTCGCCACACCGGCCATCCGCGGGTCCGCGAGGATATCGCGCCAGATCGTCTCGTGCGCTGGCACCCGTGGTTCGGGGACGAAGCCGAGACCGAGATAGACGCGGATCGCGGGGAGGCGAGGGGAATCCGTCTCCAGGACGGCATCCCGGCACCCGAGATCGCGGAATCGACGGAGCGTCGCCAGGGAAACCACCCGCCCCAGTTGCCGCCCGCGGGCATCGGCGTGAACCCCAACCCAATGCAGGTAGCCGGAGGCAGGGTAGAGCTCGGGGGCGAGCCGCGCCGAGGCGGTTGCGACAGGTCTGCCCACCGATGTCACGACGAAGGTCGCCGCGACGTCCGGCGCGTCGAGGAGCGCCGCTTTCACGCGCTCCACCGTCCATTCCTGCTCGAAGGCGGAACTTAGCACCTCGGTGAGCGCCGCCGCGTCCTCGTCGCCGGCCTCACGCAGCGCGTCGTATCCGGTGAGCGCCGGCAGCGGTGGCAGATGGTCGAGGGAGGGCCGCCGCATGAAGAGTTGCGGCACTACAGGCTGATCGGTGTTTGCCGGAGGAGGCATCGTCACCTGCTCATCGTACCGCCGCGGCATCGCGGTAGCCACGACCGATGTAGTCTGTCACCACGACGAACGACTCCTCCCAGAGGGGCATCGACGCCGCACCGATGGGCCGTGGGATAGGAGACCGCAGCGATGCCACCAGAGTTACCGCGCAGGGACAATCTCGACCTGGCGTCCCTCCGGTCCGACGACGTGTTCGCCCGAATCGATACGGACATCGACACCCGGTTCTACGATCAACCGCGCTTCGTTCAGCATATCGACGATCGGGCCATCCACGCAGTGACCGACGCCATTCGTCGACATGTCGCGCCCAGGTCCGATTTGCTCGATCTGAGGAACTCCTGGATGCGGGGCTGGCCGAACAATGGATGGGTGGACGGCCAGCGCGTGCCGCGGACCTAACGGCGCGCGATGTGGCTAGGGCCACTGACCAGTGCGACTCGGCTTGGGTTGACGTGACGGGCGGGGGATCGCTCCGCGTGGATGACGACAAGGACCGACCATGGCGAACCGTGTTTATGGTCGTCTTTCCAGTGGTGCTTCGCCGCGACAGGATGCGTTTAGTAAAGCGACCCGAACCACTTCTGACAGGTCGAGCGCTGTGTGCGCTGGCAACCGCCGCGACCGCCGCCGCGATCAGCAGGGCGATGCCCCCTTCGATTTTACCCGTGAACCCTCCGCTCCTCTGATGGGCGATCATCACTGGGATATCGCCCACAACACAAAAGGGGGACCACCAATAGGCAGTCCCCCCATCAGCCGTGGGGGGTAGGGGGTCCACATACCCCCCCGGCGCCGTTAGACGCCCCGTTCACGCGATCAGTATAGGCCGTAGTGGAACTCCACCTGGTCGGGTCGGCATCAGCGTCAGGCGTCGCGGCCGCGTGCGATCGGCACGGAGGCGGGTGATAACATGCCTCATGGCCTCGGTGATAGCGTCGTCGGTGATCGTGGCACCATTCACCGCTCCCAGAAGCGCTACTATGACCGCCGGGATCGGATCAGGCCGGCCCCGGGAACACGCGCTCCGGCTCTGGCATCCGCCGCGGTCCAACGATCGCCTCAAGCACACAGCCGAAGTCGCGCTCGGTATCGAAATACGCGTAGGCCCCGTCGCCGTCCACTCCGAAGCCACGTCCAGCCTGCAGCACCGCGTAGCCTCGCTCCTCCATCGCCGCCACGGCCGCGTCGAAGTCGTCGACGTAGTAGCCCAGGTGGTGCAGCCCCTCGCCACGCCGAACCAGGTGCTCCTCGTAGATGCTGGGTCCCTGGCGCGGCTCAATCACCTCGTAGGTCATCGAGCCGGCGGAACAGAGTGCGAGCCGAACGACCTGCGGTTGCTCGCGCCCCCGCAGCGTCATACTCTCGAGCTGGGCAGAACTGAACGTGTAGACGCGCCAGGGACCGATCCCCAGCCCAACCCACGTGATCATCGCCCGATCCAGGTCACGCACGATGAGCGCGGCCTGACCAATGTTGTCGCCGGTGGGCAGTGTTCTCATCGCCAGGCTCCTCCGTTGTCGCTGTACTGCCGATCCTATAGGCATGGCAGGAGCAGATAGAGCGAGAGATTCCAATTATTGAGTTCACCTCACGCCCCAGCCATCGGCGCCAACATTCGCCAGCACCTGAGCGAGCTCGTTCGGCATTAAGTCCAGGCGTTGTGGCCGCGAGCAATCGGCAGGCAGCCGCGTGATGGCGCCTCCCAGCTGACGCGATCTGCGCTGGTGTGCGGTAGGATGACGGTATGGTCGCGGGTCGTCGGCCTCCTGCTCTAGGGACCGGATTGTCGAAAGTCGGGCCAAGCGTCTCGTCGCGTCCTTGCGCATCGTAGTTGTCGGCCTCGTCGTGTCGCTCGGTACAGTCGTTGCCCCCGCGTCGGCCCGGGCCGCAGGGGCCATCTTGATCCACCCCTCCGATTTCCCGACGGCGTCTTCTTCCCCGGCGATGTGCCCAGCATCAACATCTCCTTACCGGCTTAGTGCTGCGTGGTCATCACCCCAAGCGGCAATCTGGAGTTGATCGCGCATACGCAACTGCCCGCGGATTACACCGTGCCGCGTGCGGTCCAAAGCGCCGTGCATCTTCAACGACGTGGTCGGGTCCGGCCAGGTGGTCGCCGCGGCGAGTGGCGAGGTCAACGTGACGTGCCATTTCTCGCTGTGAACTCCACGCCTGCTGGGGATGGACGCCAGTCCGTTGTGGGCCACCCTGCGCCGCTTGCTATGCGGGCCGGATGTGGAGGTTCATCCGGAACAGGTTGCTCGGGTCGTAGTTCGCTTTCAGCGCCACGAGCCGGTCGTAGTTGGTGCCGTACCCGGCGCGAACCAATGCCTCATTTTCCTCCCCGAACCCGGGAAAGTTGAGATAGAGCCCACCATCCGAGAAACGATGCATCGTCGACCAGGCAGCCCGAGTCCAGGCGATGGCACGATCAGTGTCGACGGGATCAGTCCAAGTGGTGTCGAAGCTGACCAGGAACGGGGCAGCACGGCTCCCGAACGCCGTCTCGTCGGCCCTAACGCGGTTCATCGCCCCACCAAGGTGCCAGAGCGCGATCATCGCCTGCGGCGATGGACGCGCACCAGCCAGGTCGATCACCTTGTCGATGGCCGCGTCGTCCAGCGCGTTCAGATAGAGCGACTTCCAGTAATAGAGCCAGCCCCTGGGGAAGGCCCAATCGAAGCCCGTCTGCAGCGCTGGATAGGGTTCGATGCCGCTCAGGTCGAGCAGCGGCTCCGCCAGCTCGCGGAGCGGTCGCATAGCCTGCTCCCCCTCCTCGGCAGGACCACTGTAGACAGTGGCCAGGATGACGATTGACCGGCCGTGGAGCTCGGTGGGGAACATCTCGACCGCGGGCACGCTCCAGAACACGGCTTCCGAGCTCATGTCGTCTGGTGCCGACGCCATGAAGTCACGCCAGGCGGGGATCACCTGTGCGGCATCCTCCAGCGCGTAGGCGGGAGCAGCGAGCGCCACCATTGGGCCGACCGGGTGCGCCTGGAACTCGAAGGTGGTGACGACGCCGAAGTTGCTGCCTGCCCCGCGCACGGCCCAGAAGAGATCGGCGTTCTCGGTTGCCGAGGCGGTCCGCACCAGTCCGTCCGCAGTGACGATCTCGACCGAGCGGAGGTTGTCAAGGCTCAATCCGTACTTGCGGCGCAGCCACCCAACGCCTCCATGCAACGTCAGACCAGCGATGCCGGTGCTGGAGATGACTCCACCCGGCACGGCCAGACCATGGAGCTGCGTTTCACGGTCGACATCACCCCAGGTCGCACCACCCTGCGCGCGTACTGTGCGGGCAACCTGATCGACGAAGACGCCCCGCAGAGTCGACAGATCGATGACCAAACCGCCGTCATTGACTGCATTGCCTGCCACGTTGTGACCACCGCCGCGGACTGAAAGGAGGAGGTTGTGGTCACGGGCGAAGGTGACACACTCGACGACGTCGGCGGTGCCCGAGACGCGCGCAATCAGGGCCGGGCAACGGTCGATCAATCCATTGCGCACCGTGCGCGCGTCGTCGTAGCCGGGACTGGTTGGCGTCAGGAGGCCGCCGCGTATCCGGGTATGCAACTCCGCGATCATGAATTCATCGACCATCGGGTTCCTTGGTGAAGATGTCACTTGCATGACCATGGCCGTTCCTTTCACAACGCAGCCGTGAGCTCTGTCTGCTGATGAGGCTCACCGCAGCGGCCATCGACCGCTTAGAGATTGCCTCTTTTGCTCAACCGACTCAGACAGACAGCCACGCCGGTTCGATGCTGAGAATCTCGCCGTCATTCCACTCGGGGTCGGCCGTGAGCAGCGAGCGTAACTCCTCGTACTGGCGGTGCTGCTCAGGATCGGCCGCGTTCGTGCGATAGTGCTCCTCGGTATCGAAGATCACGAACACTAGCCACTCCCCAGGAACTCGTTCGGACTTCAGGGCGTAGTCGGCGATGAAGCCTTTCACGTCCGGCTTGCGCTCGCGCAGCCACTGCTCGTGCAGCGCTGCGACCGCGTCGTCCTGACCGAGCTTGACCTGCATGCGCGCCAACGTCCCATACATCATGTTCTCCTCACTGAATCGACACCGGTCGAATCCGGCCGGGTCCAGCTTGCCAGCACAGGACGTCTTCGATGATCGGGGAAAGTACGGATATAGCTGACCCCGCGGTACCCAGATCGCGCTTGCTCAGGGACGATCTGTACCTACGTGGCGTGGGTCGAGACCCTGCCGCGTGGCCCAGGTGGCGATGCCAACGCGGGAGGAAAGACCAAGTTTGCGTAGGATGTTGGCAACATGCGTCTCGACCGTGCGCTCGCTGACATACAACTTCGCAGCTGTCTCGCGGTTCGAGCGACCGGCGGCGATGTGCGCAGCGACTTCGCGTTCCCGGGGGGTTAGGCCACCGGACGCATCATGACCCGGCACCCTTACCATGGCAGAGTCTTTGCCGGCGAGACCGGTCGCGTGGCGGAATCCTTCGCGGAGCTCCCCTTCTGGGATTGTAATCGTTAGGATTTTGGCGATCTCGCGTGCCGTCGTCGCTTCCTCTTCCGCCAGGTCCTCTTGGCCCTGGAGATGATGTACCGCCGCGAGCGCATCGTGCAGCCGGTAGAGTCTCGGTAGCGCGCTGTCGCGACGGGCGGTGAGTTGCGCCGCATGGAGGAGTGCCACAGCCTCGTCGAGTTGGCCTAGCGCTGTCAGCGCTGACGCCTTCAACTCTGCCAGCCGGGGGACATCCCCCTCGGCCGAGAGATTGATCGTCGCCGCGTAGAGCCGATGAACGATCCTAAGCGCCTCATGCGGTTGATCTCGGGCAAGGGCGAGGTCGGCCCGTGCCGTCCAGAGCAGCCGCTGGCCCAGCGCCCGTATTGGTGCATCGAGCGGCCGCGTCCCCATGAGGAGCGCGCCGGCGGCGTCTGTCTCTCCCAGCCTGTCAGTGTCGAGGCTAGTGCCGCCGCTGACGCGCCGATCCACAACCGCGAGTGGGTATCCCATGCGAGTTTGAGTGCTTGAGCCAGTTCCTCTCTCGCTCGCTCGAGAGCGAACATCGCCTCATAGGCTTCGCCCAGAACCCAGCGCGCTTGCACCAGCCATTGCCGGTGATCGATCTCTTCGGCGATGGCGATGCTCTCGTTAAGCACCGCCAGGGCTCTCCTGAAGTCGCCAGCCGATGCCCAGCACTCACCCTGGATAGTCAGCATGAACGCCTCCCCAGAGCGCCAGCCGATTTCTCTGGTTATGGCCAGCGCGCGTTCCACGGTGCTGATTGCCTCAGGAATGCTCGAATTCCCGACCAGCGTCGTGAGTTCGAAAACGGCTGCGGGGAGCCTCGTCAGGATCAGGACGCCAGCCAGGCCTTGCCGATCGTCGAGTGCGGCGAACAGGTCTGCGGCACGCCGTGCGACGTCTTGCGCCCGGAGAAGATCACCGTTGAGGTTGCGCGCCATGGCGATGAGGTCGAGGGTTTGGGCAATGCCTCGTTGATGCCCCAATTGCTCGAAGAGAACGAGTGCTTCGTCATGGCAGCGTAGCGCGTCCTCAATATCCTCGTGGTTTGCACGCCAGTTCCCAATCCGGTTGAGTGCGTGTGCCAGTGCGGCCGGGTCATCCATGGTGCGAGCTAGGTCCACGGCGCGGAGCAGCCAGCCGAGCGCCCGATCGTAGTCTCGACCGCTCCAAAGGAGCCCCAACTGCAGCAATGACGAGAGAGCGATGCTGGAGTCCTGTGCGATCTCGGCCGCGCTAAGTGCCGCCTCATAATCGGCATGAGCCGCTGAGAAGTCGCCGATCGCATCGAACGTCTGTGCGCGGGAAAGAAGCAACGTTGGGTCAGGAGCGGCGCCAAGTCTGGCCGACGCCTCGAGCGCGCGTGTGTAGTGCTCGGCTGCGGTGTGTGACGCGTAGAGGACCCGCGCGCGGTCACCAGCCGCGCGGCAAAGCTGGCGAGCGCGCTCCCAGTGGCCAGCTTCGAATGCGTGATAAGCGAGAGTTTCCAGCGACCCTTCGGCGTCGCCAGCTAGCCCATTTTCGATTGCCAGTGCCACTCGCGCATGCAGCGCTCTCCGCTCGCGGGCAAGCAGTCCAGAATAGATTGCCTGCCGCATGAGCGCGTGACGGAACTCGAAAAGATCGTCGGAAACTTCGACGAGGAGGTGGGCGGCGACCAACTCCTTAACGGTTGGATTGAGAACGTCGTCGTCGAGACCACTCAGCGTTTGCAGCAGCCCAAGTTCAACTTTTGTCCGACGACCGCGGCGAGGGTGAGCACGTCGCGGGTAGCTGGGCTCAGCAACGCGATGCGACGTTGGACCGCCTCTTCAACACTCCGTGGGATACGGAGTTGGTCGATCCGTCGCCGCTGCCATCCGTCGTCGGTCGGGTGGATCGCCCCTTCGGCGACGAGCGAGCGCAGCACTTCCTCGGCGAAGAACGGATTGCCACCCGTAAGACCATGCAGGACATGGACAAAATGAGCGCCGGCCGGCCGTGGGAGGTCGAGAATGGTGCGAAGTAGGGACGCGGTCTCCGACGGTGTCAAGGGCCGGAGCACCACTTCACTTGCATTCCGGCTTCGGTCAACCTCTGCAAGAAAGCGGTTGAGTGCAGCGCCGGGTTCGTCACTGCGATATGTCAGGATGAATGTGATGCGTGGCGATGGCGCGCGCCGGATAAGAAGCAGGAGCAATTCCAGGCTCGTGTCATCGCTCCAGTGAATATCCTCGACGACAATGAGTAGGGGTCGTTCCGCAGTGAAGCTTGCCAACAGCACCCGCAGCTCGTGAAAGATGCGGCTCTGCTCCTGCTCTGGCTCGTCGGGGAGACCGACGCTGTCTGTCGTCAGTGTTAGTTCAGGCATCAGCCGGAGGAATCTGGGTGCAGTGCTGGAGAGGCGCCCCCTCGCGCTCTCCGGGTTGGCAGCGGTATAGCCGCGTATAAGGTCGAGGAACGGTGCATAGGGGATGGCCTGGTCGCGATCAAAGCAGGCTCCCATCAGAAGGTCAAAGCCAAGAGCCGTAGCATGGGCAGCTGCTTCGCGCACGAGACGGCTTTTCCCAATCCCTGCCTCGCCCGAGACAAGGAGCACGCCGCAGCGGTTCGCCAGGAGCGAATGGCGGCAAGCTCTCGCTCGCGACCGACGATGAGGGGGGCGTTGACAGGACGACCTGGCGGCATGCGGCAGGAGCCTCCGCGCTGACTCCGCGGCGCTGGATCGGGAGGCGCGCTTCCGGATCATAGCAGCTTATTCCACCGTCTCGGTCGACTGGGTATGACTGCAACGAGCGCTTGGTCCTCGCAGGAACGGTCCAGCCTGTTGAAAAAGGTGGGGGCCGGTGCGAGGATGCGATTCCTTCGGCTGACCCGCCGGGCGGAAGGAGCGGACGGCCATGATGGGCATCAAGGAGCGCGCCTTCGGGCCGTTGCCACCGGTGTCGCTGGAGGACCTCGTCCCCCCGGACCACTTCTACCGCCACCTGGAGCGGTTGCTCGACCTCTCGTTCGTGCGTGGCCTCGTCGGCACGACGTACGCGGCCACCGGCCGTCCCTCGATCGACCCGCTCGTCTTCTTCAAGCTGCAATTGATCCTCTTCTTCGAAGGGCTGCGCTCCGAGCGCCAGCTGCTACGGGTGGTGGCTGATCGGCTTAGCCTGCGCTGGTATCTGGGATACGACCTGGGCGAACCGCTCCCCGATCATTCCAGCCTCACCCGCATCCGGGAGCGGTACGGGCTGGATGTCTTCCGCCGCTTCTTCGAGGCGATCGTCGAGCAGTGCATCGCGGCGGGGCTCGTCTGGGGGCAGGAACTCTACGTCGACTCGACCGATGTCGAGGCCAACGCCGCGCACGGTTCGCTCCAGCCCCGCTTCGCCGTCGAAGCTCACCTGGCGCGGCTCTTCGCCGCCGCGGGCGCGGACGAGCAACCGGTCCCGTCGGCGGACGCGCCGGAACTGGGCGAGGAGGCGGGCACGCCGGTGCCGCTCCCGGTGGGGCTGACGGCGGCCGCCCAGGTCGACCTCGCCGCGGTGGCGGCCGACCGGCACGATTGGATCGGCGAGGCCGGCCGCCCCGACCGCAGCCAGACGAGCGGTCCCTACCGCCGCGTCGCCGATTTCTGGGCCAGCACGACCGACCCCGATGCCTCCCCGCTGCGGCCAACCGGGGGCGGAGCCGACCTCGGGTATCACGACCACTACGTCGTCGACGGCGGCAAAGCCCGGGTCGTGCTGACCGTCTTGGTGACCCCGGCCGAGGTGCAGGACAACCAGCCGGCCCTCGACCTACTGTGGCGGGCGCGGTTCCGTTGGAAGCTCCATCCCCGCCAGGTCACCGGCGACAGCAAGTACGGCACCACCGAGAACGTCGTCGCCATCGAGCATCAGCGCATCCGCGCCTACGTCCCGCTGCCGGAGGCTGGCCGCCGCCCCGGCCTGTTCGCCGACACCGATTTCTCCTACGACGTGGCCGCCGATGCCTACCGCTGCCCCGGGGGCGAAACCCTGCGCTTCCTCTCCCGGTGCGGGACCACGTGGCGGCGCGTCTACGAGGCGCCGGCGGCCTGCGCGACGTGCGCCCTCAAGGCCCGGTGCACCACGTCGCAGCGGGGCCGGCGCGTGGGGCGCAGCTTCGACGAGGACTGCCTCGACCGGGTGCGCGGCTACCACCCGACCGAGCCCTACGCGAAGGCGATGCGCAAACGAAAGGTCTGGGTCGAGCCGCTGTTCGCCGAGGCCAAGGCCTGGCACGGGATGCGGCGCTTCCGGCTGCGGGGGCTGGCCAAGGTCAACGGCGAGGCGCTGCTGGTCGCGGCCGGGCAGAACCTGAAGCGGCTGCTGAGCCGGTGGGGCTGGGGCCGGCGGCCGTGGCCGAGCGGGGCCGCCGGGCTGGTCCTGCCGGCGCCGGCGCCGGCGCCAACGGGCCTCGGCTGATCCGCGCCGTCGCGCTACGCCGGCATCATTGCTCGCGTCCGTTCGGTCCGCGGCGCCCCCTTTTTCAACACGCTGGGTCGCTTTTGGGACGGACGGGGCCCATCGATGCGCCAGGGTTTCTGGACCATAGTGACGTCCCGGCTCGCCCCGTTTGCTCCACTTGGCATCTTTGCCCCGATGCTCTCGTGGTGCGCACTCGGTTCCCGGAACGCTCCTCCCGGGAACCCCCTCCCTGATTCAAATCTTGACAGCCTATGGCCTCGGTTCCAGATACGGTCCAGAATCCTCGGTTGTCGCCCCGTCTTCGGGAAGCATGTCTACGTGCTCTCAGTCTGAATCGCCCTTGTTCTTCGTAAACTAGCAATCTACGAAGAATGGTCTCCTAACAGGCCCATGGTCTTCCGAATAACCATCCCTCTCGAACGGGTGATGCGAAGACATACGTCAGCCGCCTGTGCCGATTACCGATCGTGATACGCCAATGCGCGACAACGGGCCGATACTTCTAGTCCTCCCTTTTCTCCCACTAATCATCCTTAGTGGAAGTTAAAGCGTTGACTTCGGAGGAATAGTCACCAGCGTGGTTCCCGTCAGAGCTAGTGAGCAAACCACCCTCGCGACGGACCGAACCGGACTGATTAACATCGCGGGCGACGACAATGACACGGGTCCTCTTGCGAGCACCGAAGCGCCTCTGGAGAGCCGAGCGAATCTCGGTCGGTTCAACGGATCGTCACCACGGGACAATTGTGTTCAGAATGCCTCGGGGGCGGGACCACCCGGTCGTCTTGCGAGTCAGCGCCCGTGACAGCTCATGATTCCCTGTGCCCATTCCTACCCCCCCGACTCAGGTCCGGCAGCGAGGTCTCTGTCGGTCCAGCGTAGTGTCACCAACGAATCATTGTGGAAACTTTCGCAACCGGATGTTTCCAACCAAAGCGGACCGCATCTGGCAGGAGATCGCGGAGGAGGCGCGTTCGGCACTCGTCGCCGCCTACCTGCAGACCGCAGGTGGCTTCGGGGGCCCCCTCGTCCAGATACCCCTGCCGCCCCGCACGGGCCGGTGGTTCGGTGGCGACCCGCTCTGGGTCGTGGTGGCGCGGCGCGACAATGACCCAGCCGTTTAGGCGCGCCGACACCTGTCGTCAAGCGCGCCTATAGACTGTCTCCGCGTTATGCCGCCTCGACGCCGATGGTGATGCTGGCGCGGGAAACGTTCGGCTCGAAGCGGTCGGTCGCCGCGGTTTCCTGGTAGATCACGACGATGCTGCCCGTTGGCGGATCGCCGGAGGTCGAGAAGGCTTCGAGCAGCGCGTCGCTCTCGTAGCGATCGATGCTCATGCCCATCGGACCGGCCGCCGTTGGCGGGGCGACGAACGTCTCGACAGCCCGAGCGTCGCTGGGGAGGAGATCGGCGATGGTCGCCCGTGCAACGTCGGTCGCGATGCCGCCCCGATCCTCCCATCCAAGCTCCAGGAACGAGACGGTGTCGTCCCGAAACCCAACCGTGTAGCGCCCCTCCTCATAGGTCACCAGGGTCTGACCGACCTCACCGGTCCCATGAAGGTCTTCCCAGTTGGCACGCGGCAGACCGATCCCACCCGAGCTCACGTCGCTGGCCTGATGCGACACTGCCGCCCCGGCCGCGGACCATTTCTGACCGACGAGACCGGGAGCCGCCAGACTCAGCGCCACGAGCGTTCGTCGCTTCACTACAAACCCTCCTCGATCGCTCCACCTTGGCAACCGCGGTCGACCTGGTCCCAATCGTTCGGCGTGGACAACCCCGGAACAGCCGAAGAGCGCGTCCAGATCGATGTGGACACCGGGAAGCGCGAAGAGCTCCACCATGCCCCCACGGAAGACCTCCACGTCATAGGCGCCGTCCGGGCGACGCCGCCATGCCGTCACCGTGCGCTCGAATGGGTGCACCCGTCAGATCTCGGCATCGCCCCGCCGTTGATACTCCGGCAGCTTCGCGTCGATGTCATAGGCGCCGGTGGAGGGCGACCAGACCTCGGCGACGAACGGCAGCGATGCGTCGTAGACCTCCAATACGTCCCAGCGCTCGAGAAACGGCCGGACGAGGCTGGCTGGAATGACCATCACATCAGGGATATAGGAGGTCTCATCGGCGCGCCGGGCACGACCACCGTTACAGCGCACGTCGAAGTTCGCGGGGTCTACCTGCTCCAGGATCTGGGCGGCGAGCCAGAGCATCGCGCGGTTGTGACCCGCCGCCGCGCCTGGTTTCTCCCGCAATTGACCGCGATGAAGCTCCCACTGGCCGTCCCGGTCTTCAAGCGCGACCCGCTCGTACGCCGGCTGGCTGAGGACCATCTCCGCCCTCCCCCCGCGCTCGCTGGCTATCGCAGCCCGAGCGTGGTCCATGGGTTCGGCATCGGCTCCACGGGGACCACGATCAGCGCCGGCTCGTTCGCCTTCAACGCCTCGCCGAGTTGCGTGCCGAGCTCCGTGGCGGTCGATGCCCGCCGGGCTGAGACACCGAACGCCTCGGCGACCCTGGCGAAATCAGGGTTGCGCAGATCGGACGCGATCGTGCGGCCGTTGAACTGCTCGCGCTGGATGCGTCGCACGTTCCCGTATGCCCCGTCGTCGAAGACGACGACGACGGCGGCGATCTCGTGGCGGGCCATCGTCGACAGCTCGCTGAGGGCAAAACCGAACCCGCCGTCGCCGTTGACCGAGACGACCGGGGTGTCCGGGTTGCCGACCTTGACCCCGAGCGCGGTTGGGAAGCCGTAACCAAGCGTGCCTTGATAACCGGGGGTGATGAAGGTCCGCGGCTGGTAGACCGGATAGCCCAGGTTCGACCAGTAACCGATCTGGGTCATCTCCGAGACGAGAATCCCCTCGTCGGGCAGCTCCTGTCGAATGGCGAGGGCCAGCTCTGACTGCGGATGCACGGCGTTGACCCGCTCGCTCGCCGCTCGCCTGACCGCGTTCAGCTCGGTCTCGCGCGATGACCGGCGGATGGACTCGCTCCCGACCCGGTCGGTCAGGGCCGCCAGCGCCGCTTTCGCGTCCGCCTCGATCCCGACCGTGACTGGATAGTTGCGGCCGACCTCCTCGGCGTCGATGTCGATCTGGATCACCGTCCGACCGGGGGCCAGACCCCACTTGCTCGTCGCGGCGTCCACGAACCGGGTGCCGACCGCCAGCACGACGTCCGCGTCCGGCAGCAGGTTCATCGCAACGATCAGGCCCTGGGCGAGGTAATGCCGGTCGGAGATGGCGCCCTTGCCGTTCGAGGTCATCACGACCGGCGCCTGGAGCAGCTCGGCGAGCGCCAGCAGCTCCTCCCAGGCTTCGGCGCCATGCACGCCACCTCCGGCCCAGATCAGCGGCCGCTCGGCCTTGCCCAGGAGCGTCGCCGCCTGCTGCAGCAGGGCTGAATCGCCCGCGTCGCGCTGTCGTGGCGCGGCCGGAGCCTCCAGCGTGACCTCTCCGGTTGCAAAGAGCACGTCGGGGGGGATCTCGATCTCGACCGGTCGCGTCCGCCCGGTGCGAAGCTGCTCTACCGCCTCACGCACCACGCGAGGGATCGCCTCCGGGGTGACGGCGCGGGCGGCATGCTTGGTCACCGAGCGGATCATGCCAATCTGATCGGGGATCTCGTGGAGCATCCCCCGACCGACATCGATCAAGTCGGATTGAATCTGGCCGGTGACGCAGAGCACGGGTGAGTTGCAGGCATAGGCGGTCGAGAGCCCGGCGGCGGCGTTCAAGAGTCCGGGCCCTGGCACGACCAGGCAAGTGCCGATCCGGCCGGTTGAGCGGGCATAGCCGTCCGCCATGTACGCGGTCGCCTGCTCGTGGCGCACGTGGAGCACCCGAACCTCGTCCTGCACGTCGTAGAGCGCATCGAAGGCTCCGTCGAGCTGGACGCCGGGGAGCCCGAAGATGGTGTCGATGCCCTCGATCTGGAGCGATGCGATCAACGCCTGCCCGCCCGTCATCGGTTGGGGCGACGGTGTCGTCGTCTGCGGTTCCGCGGTAGCCGTGCGCGTCTGAGCCTGGACCACGAAGCGTCCTCCCTGTTTCACCGACAGCGGAGCGCCCGATCGCTGCTCCGGCACCGGTCCACTGTCACGGTCTTGCCGCGAAGAGTGTACGCGACAGGCAACGGTCGAATGGCTGTTCATCGCGTCCAGCGATGCACGTCGAGGACGGGGCATCAAGAACAGGTGGGGCTTACCCGCGGAGCTCCAATGTGATGATCCGCTCCGCCACCTCGCTCAGGTCGTCCCCGATCACGTCCGGCACCGGGACGAGAGGGCTGAGCACGCAGCCGGGACGAGCCACGAAACCGGCGGCGGCACCGGCCCCCTGGGCGCCCGCGATGTCCCACGCGTGCGCGGCCACGAGCCGCACCTGAGCGATGGAAACATCCAGGTGATGGGCCGCCATCAGGTAGGGTTCAGGGGCCGGTTTCAGGCGACGGACGGTGTCGGCGGAGAAAACGCCCTCGAAGAGATCGCGGAGTCGGGCGGAAGCGAGCTGGGCCTCGATCACCTCCGCGGTCGAGTTCCCAAGCGCGGCGAGGCGAAAGCCGGCAGCGCGCAGCCGTTCCAGGCTGGCACGCACCTCAGGATGGGGCGGCAACGACCGCATCCCGGCCCGCAGCGCTCCTCGGTCGCCGTGGTTCAGCGCCACGCCATGACGAGCGGCGACCATCTCGAGCGCGGCCATCCCAACGGCGCCAAAGTCGGTGTACGCGCCGGTGATCGTTGCGACCATCGCCGATTGGAGGGTCTGGCTGAACCATTCCCGCCGCGTGTCCCGTGCCCCAAACAGGTTCTCGAAGAGCGGGTCGAGTGCCGCCAGATCGAGCATCGTCTCATTGACATCAAAGAGCATGACTCGTGGCACAGGCGGCTCCTCTTCCGCGACGCGCGACCCGTCTAGGTCGGGAGATCCCGCCGGGAGAAGACGATCAGGCCGCCGGTCATCCCGGCCAGACCAACCGCGACCAGGGTTGCGATATTGACCCAGGGCAACCGGCCATCGACAAGGGCGATGCCGGGGTCATAGTAGTTGAAGATGCTGAACGGCTCGAACGGTTTCAGGATCTGCCAGAGGTCGGCGAAATAGTCGAGAAAATAGAAGATGACGAGACCGGAGATCGCCCAGCCGACGGCACGTCCCGACGTGCTCGCGATGGCCGAGCCGAACAGGGTCAGACCGCCGATCGCCCAGAAGAGGAGCGCGGAGGCCACGACGCTCGCCAGCAGGTGCACGTAGTCGAACGCCCCGGCCGGCCTCGCGACCAGCATGCCGCCGATCAGACCAACCGGCCCCGCCACCGCCAGGAGCAGGGTAATCGCCGCCAGGCCGAGCACCCGCGCGATGTAGACGCGCCACCGCGAGATCGGACGGGAGAGCGCGAGCTGGATCGTCCCCCGCTCCATCTCACCGGCCAGGCTGCGGCAGGCAAAGCCGATCAGCGCCGAAGCACTCAGACCAAGATAGATTGGGTGGGTAAAGCTGACCGAGAGATACCCCGCCAGACCGGAGATGGCGATGAAGTTCGGTTCCAGCCGCGACAGGGTGCGGAGGCTGCTCGGCAGGGCGTCGAAGACCGCCTGAATCCCCTCGGGGCCGCCGAAGGAGTCGGCGACGATCGGCTGGATCAGCTCGAAGATGACCACCCCGAGCACCAGGGCCAGCAGGCCAGCCATGCCCCGCCGCAGCAACCGGCCGGTCATCCGCAGGACCAGGGTCATCGACGAGACGCCAGGACCGGCGCGGATTCGCGGTCAGCGACACCAGGGTCGGCGGGCTCATGACCGTTCGGGAATTGACCGTAGAAGCCCATGAAGATGTCTTCCAGTCGCGGGGGAACGATCGTCAGCAGATCAACCTCGTACCCGGCCAGAAAGCGTAGCAGCGGGTTGACGTCGCCCTCCAGCGCCAGCTCCGCACGCCGATCGTCGCGCGCGACGACGGTGACGAAAGGCACACGGTCGAGACCATCGGGCACCGCCCCGAGGAACCGAACCTCGGCGGTTCGGCGGTGAAGCCGCTTCAGCCCCGCGATCGTTTCTTCGGCCACCAGGCGGCCATCCCGAACGACGGCCACCCGCTCGCAGAGACGCTCGACCTCGGCGAGGTCATGGGACGACATGAAAATCGTGCGTCCCTGGCGGTGGCGCTCCCGGAGCAGCTCCTCAAAGGCGCGCTGGATCAACGGGTCGAGCCCGTCCGTCGGTTCGTCGAGGATCAACAGGGCGGGGTCATGTTGAATCGCGGCGGTAAGCGCCAGCTTTTGACGCATTCCTTTGGAGTAGGTCCCGAGCCGCCGGCCGGTCGCATCGTCGCTGAGCTCCAGGGCATCGAGCAGCGTTCGCCGCAGCGCCGGCGGCCGGCCGGAGAGATGCGCGGCAAAATCAAGCAGCGCTACGCCCGTCATGTCGGGATAAAGCGCCTCGGCGTCAACGAGATAGCCCAGGTCGCGACGGGCGGCAACACCATCGCGCCAGGCGTCGTGTCCGAAGAGGTGGGCCGCGCCCGCGGTCGGCCGGACGAACCCCATCAGCAGGCGGATGGTCGTCGTCTTCCCGGCACCGTTCGGGCCGAGGAATCCGTAGATGCTCCCCTCCGGAACCGACAGTGAGAGATCGGAGAGTGCCTCAACCGGACCGTAGCGTTTCGTCAGGCGAGTCGCACAGATTGCGGCATCAGTGGAGATTGGGGCGATCGAGCGCGCGCGGAACGAATCCCTCATCCCTGCAGCGTAGCACCCGGCGCGGCGACGCGACCACCATCCCTGGCATGGCGACACAGAACGATCCGCCGCGTCGGACCGGGGCCGCGACCAGGGGTCTACCGGCGACGGTGCGATCAGCAGATCATGACCTTGCCATCGGCCTTTCCACCAAAGTCAGTCGTCCAGTACCAACCGTAGGTCGACCCCTCGTGATAGGCACGGCCGATGCCGATCGCGTTGAACTTGCCGCTCAGCATCACGTCGCGGTGCGTCGGGCTCTCCTTGAACTGATTGAATGCGGCGAGCGCGGTTTTCTGGCCAGCAGCGATGTTCTCCCCCTTATAGACGTTGTAGCCGTAGCCATGATTCGCCATGTTCTGCGACCAGGTGATGCGCTCCGGGGTCAGATCGTGCGAGAAATAGTTGTAGGTGGCCATGCTGATGCCGTGGTGATCCAACGCGGCGCCGAGCGTCATCGACAGCGGGCGCCGTCCATGCGCCGACCGGAACTGATTGATCAGCGTGAGAAACTCGCGCTCCTGCGCGTCGACGCAGGAGCTGGACGTTGTCGTTGCCGTGATGACCCCCGAGGTCCCGTGCGCGAAAAGGAGGACCCCGAGTGCCGCGATAATCAACCGCTTTAAATCGTTACCGTCTTTCTCAGGTGCTTCGCTTGGAGTCGATCACCATGCTGTCGCCGTCGATTGCCGATGGTCCAAGCATGGTGGTGCGCGAGTCCGACCGGTAGTGCCCAGAAGTCACGACCCGCTCTACCCGCCGGTCGTTACACGGCACCCACCAGAACGGGTACGGGTCGCCGGTCCCGCTCCCCGCTCGCGGGCTAGGCCGATCGGACCATGCGCTGGACGATGGCCCGGCGCCCTGCCCGCCGGCAGCCCCGGGTCCCGTTGACCGGCGTGACGTACGCGCTACCTGTCCGGTCAGGAAGATCGTCCTGGCGCGCCGGATTGACCCCTCGAACACGGCTGACGTTCCCTGGCAACACAGTCATGGTGGCGCCGGGCTCCTTCTTCAGCCAGATATGGCACTATCCAGCGCAATAGAGACTGCGCCGGAGCGCGAGACACCGGTCAGCCTGGTCAGCGGACACAGCGGAGGAGGCGACGACGTGACACGGGCTATCGGCTTTCCAATGACCGGGGAGTCATCTCCGTCGTGGACACGGCGGCGGGAGCATCCGATCTTCGCCCGGAATGGCATGGTCGCCAGCGCGCACCCACTGGTCACCGCCGCGGGACTTGGCGCTCTGGCGGGGGGTGGGAACGCGGTCGATGCCGCCGTCTGTGCCGGGCTGGTCGCCGCCGTCGTGATGCCAGAGATGTGCGGCTTCGGCGGCGATCTCTTCGCCGTGGTTCATGCCCCGTCGAGCAGCGATCTGGGCGGTGGTGAGACGACCGCCGTCCATGGCAGCGGCATCGCCCCGCGTGGCGCGACCCTGGAGCAGATGCGCGAGCATGGCGGCGATGGCGGGCGGCTGATGCCCTACCGGGGACCGCTGGCCGTCGCGGTGCCGGGGATGCCGGATGCCTATGCCACCCTGCTGACCCGTTGGGGATCGCGCTCCCTGACCGAGATGGCGGCGCCCGCGATCGGCTACGCGGCCAACGGCTACCCGTTGAGCGCATCCGGGGCGGAGGCGATCCGCGACAGTGCCGATCTCCTTCGCGGATTCCCCGCCTCAGCGGCCGTCTTTCTGCCCGGGGGACGGGTGCCCCTCACCGGGGAGATCTTGCGCCAGCCCGATCTGGGGAGGACTCTCGCCGCCTACGCCGAGGGCGGCCCCGACCTCTTCTACCGTGGCGACGTTGCCAGGCGCATCGCGCGCTTTATGACCGATGCGGGCGGCGCGCTCTCCGCCGACGACCTGGCCGACCATCGCACCGAGCTGAGCCCGTCCTTGATGACAACCTACCGCGGTCAGACGATCCACCAGACGGGGCTGCCGACGCAGGGGTTGATCCTCCTCGAAGCCTTGAATATCGCCGAGCAGGCCGATCTGCGAGCCACCGGTGTCGACTCCGGTGCGGGCATCCATCTCCTCGTCGAGGCGAAGAAGCTCGCCTATGCCGATCGCCTGGCCTATGCCGCCGACCCGGCATTTCACGACACCCCACTCGATCGGTTGCTCGATAAAACGTGGGCACAATGCCGGTTCGAGACCATTGCACCAGACCGGGCGGCCCAGGAGACGCCACCCGGAGGTCTGATGGACGGGGATACGACATCGCTCTGTGTCGCCGACGGCACGGGCATGATGGTGTCGCTGATCCAATCGGTGTCGAGCGCGTTCGGGAGCGGGGTGGTTGCCGGCGACACGGGTGTGGTGCTCAACAACCGGGCGGGCCGCGGGTTTTCCCTGGCGGACGGGCATCCGAATCAGTTCGCGCCGGGCAAGAAGACGATGCATACCCTCAACTGCTACCTGATCACGGCGCCCGATGGCAGCCCGATCGTCGCCGGTGGGACCCCCGGTGGCGACGGTCAACCGCAGTGGAACCTGCAGACGATCGCGGGGTTGATCGACGCCGACCTGGACGCCCAGGCGGCGGTCGAGCTGCCACGCTGGACAAGCTGGCCGGGAACCGACCCGGACACGCTGCCGAACCCATACGAGCTGCGGGTGGAGGACCGGTTCGACCCACGGGCGATCGAGGAACTGGAAACGCGCGGCCATTCGGTTCGCCGCGTCGGCGCCTGGGGCGCGGGCGGCGCCGCGCAGGTGATCTGTCGCGATCCTGAGACGGGCGTGCTGGCCGGAGGTTCGGACCCTCGCGCCGAGGGGCTGGCGCTCGGGTTCTAGCGCCTGGTCTGGACGTGGGGCGCCGACGATGGTGACCACAGCGGTCACGGCGGCAGCAACGACCGTGACCGGAGCGACCGCGGTGGCCACGGCGGCGAGGCCCTGAGCGACCCGGCTCGAGGCGACGACCCCGAGGCCGATGACCGCCTCGGGCAGCCATCGATTGGCTTCGTTGAGTCGCCATACGCCGGGTCAGTCCGGACCGATCGTCCAAACGTCATGACCGTCCTCTCGCTCGACCCCACCAGAGGCTCGCTCGTGAAGGAGGTCCACCATCGCCTGACGATCTTCCAGCTCCGCATGCACTCGTACCCGGCCCGCACCACGGCCGACGACCTCTTCCCGACCACCCCGTCACTCCGAACTTTTCGAGGAATCTCGCTCCGTCTCCCACCGCCAATCCCCCTCACCCCCACCGTCATTTCGAGCTTGTCGAGAAATCTCTCCGACAAGGACCGCCTCCCTTCCGGGCAGCTTCCCCGTTCGTCTCGGAACCGTCGCGCCGCGAGTGCAGCGCGACCGACCCTTTAGGGCGTGTCTGCAAATCCGGCTTGGTGGGGCCGGCTGTCCCTGTCGGAGGCTTCGCGGACCCCTCGTGGGCGTTCGCACGCCCGCGATTCCGGCGGCAACCGAGCGCCCAGTGGCGACCCGAAGACATTTGCAAACACCCTCTAGTGGTGCGTCAATCCTCAAACGCCGGGTAGAGCCGGCGCGGTTTGGTGCGGGCGTCGGTGGTCGTGAACTGCCAGTCGATCCGCCGCGTCTGCGCGTTGCGCCGGTCGGCCCCCGCCGTGATCTGGCGTTCCATCGCGTCCCGATCGGGCCGCCGCTGGCGCAGGCATTGGCGCTCGCGCA
>JAABUN010000991.1_pt1 | contig 67905 bp, 62 predicted proteins | sample 5559311 | NCBI WGS metagenome assembly JAABUN01 (sample SAMN10711877, study PRJNA513370) | rock metagenome | isolation source: Antarctica rocks | place: Antarctica: Victoria Land, Siegfried Peak sud | reverse complement strand
GCAGCCGGCGCGGCCGCAGCCGCCGACGCCGGCGAGCTGACCCCCGGCAGCAACCCCCCCGCGGTGGCCAGCACAGCAGTGACAGCACTCAGGCCCAGACGGCGCAACGTTGACTTCATGCCTAGGAAATCGGCCGGCCCCAGGCACCGTCTGGTCACCCGAAAGTGGGAACACCCCCGTGTCCGCCGTCACACCCGGCCCACCGTCGAGCGCGACGCACCCTGCGTCCCACGGCCCCCGCGGAGTCGGGCGTCAGGCGGGCGCCGGCGTCCTCACGCGCGGTCGCCGTCGAGCAGCCCGGCCTGCAGGGCCAGCTCGACCAGCCGTACCCGCTTGGCGTTTTGCGGCAGCGCGTCGATACCGAACTTGGTGAACAGCACGCGCAGGTGCGTCTTCACGGCGTCGAGGCTGAGGAACAGCGCCTCGGCGATCTGCGCGTTGGTCGCGGGCAGCGCCCAGGCGCCCTGCTCGCGGCACGGCCGGGCGAGGGTGACGAGCACGGCCCGCTGCGCGGGGGTCAGCCGGGACAGGGCGAGCAGCGGCGCGCCGACGAGGGTGGGGTCTTCGCGTCCCTGTGCGGGGGTGCAGAAGACGAGCACCGAGTCGCCGACCCGCAGCCGGTCGCGGTCGCGCAGCTGCGCCCGGCCCTGCAGTCGCCGGCCGTTGACCCAGGTGCCGTTGCGCGACAGCCCGTCGTCGAGCACCGTCCACACCCCGCCGACCCGCTCCAGGCGGGCGTGCACCCGGGAGACGTGCGGGTCGGCGAGGACGACGTCGGCGGCCAACGACCGGCCGACGGTCGCGGTGCCCGACAGCTCCCATCGGCGTGCGTCCACGCCCTCGGACTGCAACCACGCCTGCGCGGGCGGCCCGCCCTGCTCAAGGACCGCCGCGACGTCCGTCGGCGAGCTCATGCCGTCCTCCTGCGCCCACTGTGGGGGCGTCGGCATCCGCCGTCAACGGCAAGGTGGGCGGACACCACACCTGGGGTGGCTGGTCGGCGGCGGCGCGCCGCCGGACCCTCGTCGTACGGCACGGGCCGACAGCAGGAGGTGCGTGATGGTGCGGTTCTTGAGCGTCACAGCGGCGGGCGCGGTCGTCGGGGCCGCGATGCTCGCCCACCCCTCGATGGGAGCGGCGGAGGCGACCGCCGCGGGCACGGGGCCGGCGGGAGCGGTGCAGCCGGTGGCGGCGACGTCCTGCAGCACCCCATGGGGCTCCCTCGAGGAGAGCGCAGGCACGCTGTCGACCGCCGCGCTCACCAACGTGCGGTCGGGGCAGCACGCCTGCTTCGACCGGGTGGTCTTCGACCTGCTCGGCTCGGGGGAGGGCCACCACGTCCGGTACGTGCCGGCCGTGCTGGCGCAGGGCAGCGGCGCCGTCGTGCCGTTGCGCGGCGGCGCGTTGCTCCAGGTTGACCTGCAGAACCCGGCGTACGACGAAAACGGCCGGTCGACCTACCAGCCGGCCGACCGGCGCGAGCTGGTGCCGGTCGCCGGGTATCGCACGCTGCGGCAGGCGGCCTGGGGCGGCAGCTACGAGGGCTACACCACGGTCGGCGTGGGCGTCCGGGCCCGGCTGCCGTTCCGCACCTTCGTGCTCCCCACCACCGGCGGCTCGAAGCTGGTGCTGGACGTCGCGCACATCTGGTAGCGGCCGGAACGGGGGGGCGGCCACGGGGCGCCGGGCTGCGGCGCTAGCCTCGCGGCCCGGCTCCGACCTGGTCGAGAGGACGCCACATGGGCGCGTACGAGCAAGCTTTCCGGCGCAGTCTGGAGGACCCCGAGGGGTTCTGGGGCGAGGCGGCGACCGCGATCGACTGGTACCGGCATGCGGACCGGGTGCTGGACGACGACCGGTCGCCGTTCACCCGCTGGTTCGTCGGCGGCGAGCTCAACACCTGCCACAACGCCGTGGACCGGCACGTCGAGGCCGGGGCCGGCGACCGCGCGGCGATCATCTACGACAGCCCGGTGACCGGCACGGTGCGCTCGGTCAGCTACGCCGAGCTGCGTGACGAGGTCGCCCGCCTCGCCGGGGCGCTCGCCGGCCTGGGGGTCGGCAAGGGCGACCGCGTCGTGATCTACATGCCGATGGTGCCCGAGGCGGTGATGGGCATGCTCGCCTGCGCACGGCTCGGCGCCGTGCACTCGGTGGTCTTCGGCGGCTTCGCGGCGGGGCAGCTGGCCAGGCGGATCGAGGACGCCGAGCCCAAGGTCGTGCTGTCCGCCTCCGCCGGGATCGAGGGCGCCCGCGTGCTGCCCTACAAGCCGCTGCTCGACGAGGCCATCGAGCTGTCGTCGCACAAGCCGGCCTCCTGCATCGTCCTGGCCCGGCCGCAGGCGCCCGCGCAGCTCGTCGAGGGACGCGACCACGACTGGGCGCAGCTGGTCGCGGCCAGCCCGCCGGCCGACTGCGTGCCCGTCGCCGCCACCGACCCGCTGTACATCCTCTACACCTCGGGGACGACGGGCAAGCCCAAGGGCATCGTGCGCGACAACGGCGGCCACGCGGTGGCCCTGCTCTGGAGCATGCGGCACGTCTACGACATCACCCCCGACGACGTGTGGTTCACCGCCTCCGACATCGGCTGGGTGGTCGGTCACTCCTACATCGTCTACGCGCCGCTGCTGCTCGGCTGCACGACGGTGCTCTACGAGGGCAAGCCGGTGGGCACCCCGGACGCCGGCGCGTTCTGGCGGGTCCTGTCGCAGCACGGCGCCAAGGCGCTGTTCTGCGCGCCGACCGCCCTGCGCGCCGTCCGCGGCCAGGACCCCGACGGCACGCTGCTCGCAGGCCACGACCTGAGCCGGTTCCGCTACCTGTTCCAGGCCGGCGAGCGGCTCGACCCCGACACCTACTCCTGGGCGGGCGCGCTGCTGGACCGTCCGGTGCTCGACCACTGGTGGCAGACCGAGACCGGCTGGGCGATCGCCGCCAGCCCGCTCGGGCTGGAACCGATGCCGACCAGGCCGGGGTCGGCCAGCCGCCGGATGCCCGGCTGGGACCTGCAGGTGCTGGGCGAGGACGGCGCGCCGCTGCCGGCCGGCAGCACGGGCACACTGGCGGTGAAGCTGCCCCTGCCGCCCGGGTCGATGACCACCCTGTGGCGCGACGACGACCGGTTCGTCCAGAGCTACATGAGCGCCTTCCCGGGCTTCTACAGCAGCAACGACGGCGGGCTCATCGACGAGGACGGCTACGTCTTCGTGATGGGCCGCACCGACGACGTCATGAACGTGGCCGGGCACCGGCTGTCGACCGGCGCGCTGGAGGAGGTGCTCGTCGCGCACCCGGACGTCGCGGAGGCTGCGGCGTTCGGGGTGGCCGACCCGACCAAGGGCCAGCTCCCGATGGCCCTCGTCGTGCTGGCGTCGGGCGTCGACCGCGACCACGAGGAGATCCGGGCCGAGCTGCGCTCCCAGATCCGCGCGAAGATCGGGGCCATCGCGACCCTCAAGGACGTACGGGTCGTCGCCCGGCTGCCCAAGACCCGGTCCGGCAAGATCCTGCGCGACCCGATGCGGCGCATCGCCGACGGCGAGGACGTCGCGCCGCCCGCCACCATCGACGACCCGGCGGCGCTGTCGGAGGTCCGCGAGGTGCTGCTCGGCGGATCCTGAGCCGGCGTCGTCAGCGGGCCGCGTACAGGGCGCGCTCGACGTCCTCGTAGAGCCGGACGCAGGCCGGTTCGAGGAACGGCAGGCACTGGCTGTACAGCGCCCCGGTCAGCCGGGACGACGGGTCGACCCAGAAGTAGGTGTTGTCGATGCCGGCCCAGGCGCCGCTGCCCGAGGCCCGCCGCCCCGGCAGGTCAGCGGTGTTGAGCAGCAGCCCGGAGCCCCAGGTGTAGCCGGGTCCGGGCGCGAAGTCGCAGCTCGACGCCGGGTGGGCGGTGCGGATCAGGGCGGGCACCGCGAGGCCGCCGAGCTGGCCCGTGAAGGCCGCCTCGACGGTCGGGCGCTGCAGCACGGGCACGTCGTCGACGGTCCCCCCGCCGAGCAGCATCCGCTGGAACCTGAGGTAGTCCCGCGGCGTGGAGTACAGGCCGTGCCCACCGGACCAGAACTGCGGGGCCGGCGGCCAGTCGATCGTCGTCCGTGTCCACGAGCCGTCGGCGCCCCGCCGGTGCACGGGCACCGACCGCTCGCGCTGCTCCCCGGTCATGCGGAACCCGGTGCTGGTCATCCCGAGCGGCTCCAGAACGTCCCGGCGCACACACACGTCCAGCGGCACCCCGCTCGCCACCTCCACCACCCGGCCCAGCCAGTCGGTGCTGATGCCGTACTCGAACCGCGTGCCGGGGTCGGCGACCAGCGGCGCGCGGAAGGCCTCGAGCGTGCCCTGCAGGACGTTGGGGGTGCCGGTGGTGCGCTCCCACCGGAAGACGTCGTCGTTCCAGAACCAGTAGGCGAGGCCGGAGGTGTGGGTGACCAGCTGCTGCACCGTCGCCTGCGTGGCCGGCGGCCGCAGGCGTGGCCTGTCGCCGTCGAACCCGCCCAGCACCGGCAGGTCAGCGAACTCGGGGAGGTAGGCCGCGACCGGCGCGTGCAGGTCCAGCACGCCCCGCTCGGCCTGCTGCAGCGCCACCGTCGTGGTGACCATCTTGGTCATCGAGGCGATGCGGAAGACGGAGTCGGGGGTGACCGGCTCCGCCCCGCCGACGCTCCGGGGCCCGGCGGCGCCCTCGTAGACCAGACCGGCGTCGTCGGCCGCCGTGACCACGACGTTGGGGACGGCGCCGGACTCCACGGCAGCCCGCAGCAGCGCATCGACAGCGGCCAGGCTCATCTCGGGCCTTCCGTCATGGGAACGGGGCGGTCCGCCAGCGCGACGGTCGGCAACGCGGACGTGCGGTGACCGAGGAACGCCGGCCGGTCCGCGGCGCCGCACAGCAGCGGCAGCACGTCGGCGGCGCGCAGGACGCCCAGGTCGCCCCGGCCGGCGGGCGTCTCGCCGAACCGCTCGACGGCGTCGGGGCGGACCGCGCCGCCGGCGACGACGAACGGCGTCGGGTCACCGGTGTGCAGCACCCCTCCGGTCGAGGGGGTGGCGTGGTCGCCGGTCACCGCGACGACGGCCCGACCGGCCAGGTCGAGCAGGCCGGCCAGCCCGGCGTCGATCTGCTCCAGCACGTCGCGCTTGGCGTACGGCTGCTTGCTGTGCCCGGCCTCGTCGGGCGCCTTGGTGTGCACGTGGACGAAGGCGCAGCCGTGTTCGAGCAGCTCGCCTGCGGCGCCCACCCGCACGGCCATCTCCCGCGAGAGGTCCTCGCCCGTGGGCAGGTCGCGGCGCGCCAGGCCGAGCAGCGCGGCCAGGCCCCGGTAGAGACCGCTGCTGGTGACCGCCCCGCCCGGCAGGCCGGTCACCTCCAGGAAGGACGGCAGCGGCCCGCGCGACCCCGCCCACTTGGTGGTGAGCAGGTCGAGCGCCGGAAGCCCGCTGCTCACCCGCCCGACGTTCACCTCCGACCCGCGCAGGACGCGGCGCGCCGCGAGCAGGAACGCACAGAGGTCGTCGGCGAGCGCCGCCCCGCCCGGCCCTGTGGCCACCGGCCGCAGCCAGGGGTGCAGGTCCTCGAAGAACGGGTCGGAGTCGCTGACGTCGCCGCTCGGGTGGCCGAACAGCAGCATCGCCTCGCCGCGCCGGGCCAGGGGCCGGACCCGGGCGCCGTACGACAGGGCGGTCGGCTCCAGCTCGGCCAGCAGCCGGGCCGCGTCGTCCTCGTCGCCCGGCGCTGCCCGGCCGGTCACCCACACGACGTTGCCCGCGGCGGCCGAGGTGCGCAGCGCGCCGTGCAGCACCGCCGTGCCGGTCGGGACGTCGACGCCGGCGCCGAGCCCCTCGAGCACCGCACGCCCCGGGAACGGCTGCTCGCCGTAGCCGAACAGCGCCCAGTGGCTGAGCTCGGACGAGGGGGCGCGGCCCCAGCCGAACGGCACATGCCACCCGCTGGCCCCCCGGCGGGCCAACTCGTCCAGGACCGGGGTGCGGGCGGCCTCGGCGGGGGTACGGCCGCCGAGCTCCGGCACCGGCCGGTCGCCGAGGCCGTCCAGCACCACCAGCACCAGGGGCAGCCGGGAGTCGGCGAGCCGGGGCTGCGACTCGCCGTAGCCGGGCGGCCTCACAGCGGACACCCGGCCGCGCGCCGGCGGGCGAGCAGCGCCCGCAGCGCCGGCACCGTCGCGGGGGGCACGAGCGGCTCCCAGTCCTGCCCGGCCCGCAGGGCGGCCCGGATCGCGGTCGAGGTCCGCCGGGTCCGCTGCTGTCCGGGGACCTGCACGACCCGGTAGCCCCCGGCGGCCAGCCGGCGCACCTTCTCGGCCTCCCACGGCCCGTACACCCCGACGTACTGCACCGCGGTCAACGGCACGTAGTGCGACCAGTGTTCGGGCCGGGCCAGGTCGAAGGGGACGATGCGCGCCTGCTGCAGCCGGTCAGCGGCGAGCGCCGCGGTGAGCAGCTCCACCCGCTCGTAGAAGGTGAACGGGTTGGCGTCCGCCCGGTGCCGGTGCCCGCTCTCGGGCTCCGGCCGCCGGGTGCCCGGGTCGGGGTTGGTGACGGCCACGACCAGCCGGTCACCGGCCGCGAGCGCCGTCCGGAACAGCCGCAGGTGGTCGTCGTGCACCGGCTGGAAGCGACCGGTGACGCAGACCAGGACCTCCTCGTCGGGGCCGGTCGTCACCGCAGCAGCGAGCGGGCGATCGCGTTGCGCTGGATCTGCACGGTCCCGGCCGGGATCTTCAGGTTGCGGGCGATCCGGAACAGCTTCTCCTCCACGCCGTTACGGGTCAGGCCGCTGGCTCCGTGCACCTGCAGCGCCCGGTCGGCGACCCGGTAGAACGCCTCGTCGTTGACCAGCGCGATGAGGCTGATGAGCCGGACCGCGTCCGGGTGCAGGGGTACGTCGAACGGGCCGAGCGCGTCCAGCTCCGCCTGCGCCACCAGCGAGGTGGCGCGGGCGGCGTAGACGTCGGCGTCGAGGTCGGCGAGCAGGTGCTGCACGGCCTGCAGGTCGGCGATCGGCGCTCCGCCGGACCGGCGGGACCTCGCCCGCGACACCGCCCGGTCGCGCAGCCACCCGCCCCAGCCGGCGCACATCCCGCCGCGGCACATCCGCCGCCAGTTGATCCAGGTCAGCCCCAGGGCCAGCCCCTGCCCGACCTCGCCGATCCGGTTGCCGTCCGGCACCCGCACGCCGGACAGGACCAGCTCTCCGGTCAGGCCGTCGTCCAGCATCGTCGGGTAGTCGACCCCGCGCCGGAAGCCCTCCCGGTCCGCCTCGACCATGAACATCGTCAGCGACCGGCTGCCCGCGCCCGGCTCGGTCACCGCCACGATCTGCGCGACGTCGCAGAAGTGCGCGTTGGTGATCCAGCCCTTGGTGCCGGTCAGGACCCAGCCGTCGCCGTCGCGCTCGGCCCGGGTGGCCATCGCGAGCACGTCGGAGCCGACCCCGGGCTCGGTGTTGGCGAACGCGCAGGTGGTCTCCGCGCGCATCAGCGGCCCGAGGAAGCGCTCGCGCCCCTCAGCCGGCAGGTGGACCAGGTTGGGGCTCGGGCCCTCGGTCCAGCCCAGCGTCGCGAGGCCCAGGCCGAGCCCGGCATGCCGGTAGACCAGCTCCTCCACGTACATCGTCTCGACCCGGGTCAGCCCGAGTCCGCCCACCTCGACGGGCATGTGCGGGGTGAACAGCCCCTCCGCCGCGGAGCGCCGCTGCACCTCCCGGCGGGCCTGCCAGACGGTCTGGTGCATGCGGCCCTGGTCGTCGAGCGCCGGGGCCCAGGCCGTACCGACCCCGGCGGCGGCGAGCCCGGCCGCCAGCGGCGCCACCTGCTCGGCCAGGAAGCGCGTGTAGCGGGGCAGCAGCTCGCGCACCCGATCGCTCGGGCCTGTCTGGTGCTCCATCCGGCCTCCACGTCGACGCCTGCTCGTTTTCCGCGCCAGTCTGCACCCACCTCCTGGACGCAGGGCAGCGCGCCGGGCTCGGGCCCGGGGTCGCAAAGAATGTCGGAATGTCGAACCCGTCGTGCACAATGGCCTCGTCACCATCGCCTGAGACATCGGATCCCCGCAGCAGTCCCACGGGACGACCCCCGGTCCGGCTCCCTGTGCCGCACCAGGTGCTGCGGTGCCGAGGACCTTCCGCCGAAGGACTGGACATCGAGGTGGGCGACGGCGACGCCGTTCGAGCGGCCGCGCAGGTCGCGGGGCTGTGGCGGTGGGTCCGTTGGGGTGCCGCGGCGTTCTGTCTGTTCCAGTTCGCGTTCTACGTGCCCGGCCCGGGCGTACGGGTGCCCTGGCCACTGCCGATCCTCGGCGTCGCCCTGGCCGTCCTCACCGGGCTCGTCAACATCGCCGCGACCTCCCTGGAGCGCCGCCGGCCGCGCCGCGCCGCGCCGTCACCGGCACCGCGTGACCTGCTGCTGCTGGCCGCCGACACCGCCATCGTCATCGCGGTCGTGCAGCTCTTCGCGTTCGCACCCGCCACAGCGGCATGGGCCCTGCTGGTCGTCCCGGTGCTGGAAGCCGGCCTGGTCGGCCGGCTGCGCTGGGCTCTGCGCCTGTGGGCGGTCGCCGTCGCCGCGGTCCTCGTCCGGGAGGTGCTGGCCGTACAGCTCCACCACCTGCCCGCGCAGAGCCCACGCGCCCTGATGTCACTTCTGGGCTTCCGGATCGGGCTGCTCCTGCTCGTCGCGGTCGTCGTCGGCGTACAGGCGTCGGTCGCGCACGAACACCTGCGCCAGCTGGACGCTGCCCGGCTGCGGCTGGCGCACGAGGCCGACCACGACCACCTCACCGGCCTGGCAGCCCGCCGGCTGTTCCTGGAGTCCGCGCAGCGGGCGCTGCGCCACAAGCGGCACGGCGGCGGGACCGTGGGCGTGCTGTTCCTGGACTGCAACAGCTTCAAGCCCGTCAACGACCACTACGGTCACGCCGCCGGCGACGAAGTCCTGCAGCAGGTCGCCACCCGGCTGCGGGCCATCGTGGGCCCCGACGACACCGTCGCCCGCCTGGGCGGGGACGAGTTCGCGGTCCTGGTCCACCGCCCCGACCCGGGCCACGACCTGGCGCCCTTCGCCGCGGACGTGCGAGCTCTGCTCGCCCAGCCCTACACCGTCTCCGGGCGGTCCGTCTCCGGGCGGTCGACAGCCGTGGCGATGAGCTGCAGCGTCGGTGGTGCCGTGCACCGCGACGACGAGCCGCTGACGGATCTGCTGCGGCGCGCCGACGAGGCGATGTACGCAGACAAGCTTGAGGTCGCCCGGCTGCGGGCAGCGGGGCGTCCCGCACCGACCCGTGCCCGCACACTGCCCGGGTGATTGTGCGCGAGCTGACCGGGACGACGTGGCGGCGCGCGGCGTTCTCGCTGTTCGCGGTCGCCGCGGGCACCAACGTGCCCACCCCGCTGCTGCTGGTCTACCGCGACACGCTCGGCCTGTCGGCGGACGTGCTCACGGCGGTGTTCGGGGCGTACGCCGCCGGGCTCGTCCCCGCGCTGTTCCTCGCCGGGCCGGCGTCGGACCGGCTGGGCCGGCGTCGCTTCGTCGTGGTGTTCTCCGCGCTGGCGGCGCTCACCTCGCTGCTGCTGGTCGCGGCGGCGTCGTCGCTGCCGCTGCTGTTCGTCGGGCGGTGCCTGCAGGGAGCGGTCAGCGGGGCGGTGTTCAGCGTCGCCAGCGCCTGGATCACCGAGCTGTCCGGGCCGACCGCCGGCCAGGCCGCCGGGCGGCGGGCGGCGGTTGCCATGACGGCGGGCTTCTCCCTCGGCCCGCTCACCGCCGGGGTGCTCGCGGAGTACGGGCCGGCGCCGACGACGCTGCCCTACCTGCTGCACGTCGTGCTGGTGACCTGCGGGCTGCTGGTCGCCAGGACGCTGCCGGAGACGGTCGCGCCCCGCCAGGCCGGGGTTGCCGCGGCGGGCGGGCCGCTCGTGCTGCCGCACGCGCGGCGGGTGCTGCTCACCGTCCTCGTCCCGATGTCGGTCTGCGTCTACGCCTTTCCCACCGTCATCATCGCCGCGGTGCCCCTGCTGATCACCACGTCGGCGCCGCCGGTGCTGCTCACCGGCGTGCTGGCCGGGATCACCCTGGGCGCCGGCACCCTCGCCGCCCCCCTGCAGCGCCACCTGGGGCGGTGGAGCGCGGTCACCGGCGTGCTGACCGGCGCGGTCGGCTACGGGCTCGCGACGCTGGGCGCGGGCAGCGGCTCCCCGCCGGTCCTGCTCGCCGCCGCGCTGCTGCTCGGCGGCGGCGGCGGGCTGGTGCTCGCCGCCGGCCTCGGGCTGATGGCCCGGATCGCCCGGCCGGAGCGGCGGGGGGCGCTGTCGGCGGTGTTCTACGCCTGCGCCTACCTCGGGTTCGCCGGGCCCTACCTGACCGCGGTCACCGCGGAGGCCACCCGGGTGCAGGTGCCGCTGGCCGCCGCGGGCCTGTTCTCGCTGGCGCTGGCCGTACGCCTGCTGCCGGCCACCAGGCGCGGGCAGCTCTGACGGGACATAGGGTCGCGACCGTGGCCGCCGACCCCCGACGCCAGGTGCCACGCACCGACGTCCTGCTCGCCGACCCCGGCCTGGCCGCCGCCGCCACCCGCCTCGGGGCGCCCGCCGTCAAGGCCGCGGTGACCGCCGCGCAGGACCGGGCGCGCCGCGGCGAGCTCGCCCCCGAGCAGGTGCTCGCGGCCGCCGCCGCCGCCCTGCCGCTGCGCGCCACCACGCTGCGGCCGGTGCTCAACGCGACCGGCGTCGTGCTGCACACCAACCTCGGCCGGGCGCCGCTGTCGCCCGCCGCCGTCGAGGCCGTCGTGGCCTCCGCCGGCTACGTCGACGTGGAGTACGACGTGGTCACCGGGGAGCGCGCCCGGCGCGGCCGGGGCGCCCTCGCCGCGCTGGCCGCCGCGGTGCCCGACGCCGGAGCGGTGCTCGCCGTCAACAACGGGGCCGCCGCGCTCGTCCTGGCCACCACGGCGCTCGCCGCCGGCCGGGAGGTCGTGGTCAGCCGCGGCGAGATGGTGGAGATCGGCGACGGCTTCCGGCTCCCCGACCTCATCGCGTCCACCGGCGCCCGGCTGCGCGAGGTCGGGACGACCAACCGCACCCACCTACGCGACTACGCGGAGGCGGTCGGCCCCGACACCGGCTGCATCCTCAAGGTGCACCCCAGCAACTTCCGGGTGGCGGGCTTCACCCGCGAGGTGCCGGTCGCCGAGCTGGCCACCCTCGGCGTGCCCGTGGTCGCCGACACCGGCAGCGGGCTGCTCGCCCCCGACCCGCTGCTGCCCGACGAGCCGGACGCGACGACCGCGCTGCGGGCCGGGGCGGCCGTCGTGACCTGCAGCGGCGACAAGCTGCTCGGTGGCCCGCAGGCCGGGCTGGTGCTCGGCCGCGCCGACGTCGTCGAACGGCTGCGCCGGCACCCGCTGGCACGGGCGCTGCGCATCGACAAGACCACGCTGGCCGCGCTCGAGGCCACCCTGCGCGGCCCGCTCCCCCCCACCTGGCAGGCGCTGCGCGCCGACCCCACCCGGCTGCGGGAGCGGGCGCGCGCCCTCGCCGAGAAGGTCGGCGGCGAGCTCGTGCGCAGCGACGGGGCGGTCGGCGGCGGCGGCGCGCCCGGCCTGGTGCTGCCCGGCTGGGCGGTCGCGCTGCCCCCGTCCTACGCCCAGGCGCTGCGCGCGGGCGCCCCGTGCGTCGTCGGCCGGGTCGAGCGCGGCCGGTGCCTGCTCGACCTGCGCTGCGTCCCCGAGGCCGAGGACGCGGCGGTCTGCGACGCGGTGCTGGCGTGCGGGTAGTCGCCACCGCCGGGCACGTCGACCACGGCAAGTCCACGCTCGTCCGCGCGCTCACCGGCATGGAGCCCGATCGGTGGGCCGAGGAGCGCCGTCGCGGCATGACAATCGACCTGGGGTTCGCCTGGACGTCGCTGCCGTCGGGCGAGGTGCTGGCGTTCGTCGACGTGCCCGGGCACCAGCGCTTCATCGGCAACATGCTGGCCGGGCTGGGGCCGGCCCCGGCCGTGCTCGTCGTCGTCGCGGCCGACGAGGGCTGGCGGCGGCAGTCCGCCGAGCACCTCGCCGCCGTCGACGCCCTCGGCCTGACGACCGGCCTGCTCGCGGTCACCCGCAGCGACCTCGCCGACCCCCGCCCCGCCACGGCGGAGGCGCTCGGTCACCTGGCCGCCAGCAGCCTCGGCGAGGTCGAGGCGGTGGCGGTCTCCGGCCGTACCGGCGAGGGCGTCGAGGCGCTGCGGGCCGCGCTCGACCGGCTCGTCGCCCGGCTCCCGGCCCCCGCGGCGGACGCCCCGGTGCGGCTGTGGGTGGACCGGGCCTTCACGGTCCGCGGCAGCGGCACCGTCGTCACCGGCACGCTCGGCGCGGGCACGCTGCGGGTCGGCGACGAGCTGGCGCTGCGCGGCCCCGGCGCCGTCGCCGACCGCCGGGTGCGGGTTCGCGGCCTGCAGAGCCTCGGGGCGTCGTACACCTCGGTCGCCGCCGTCGCCCGCGTCGCGGTCAACCTGCGCGGCGTGGAGCGGGCCGACGTGGGGCGGGGCGACGCGCTGCTGAGCCCTGGGGTGTGGCGCCTCGCCGGCACCCTCGACGTGCGGCTGTCGTCGCCCGCCGGCGAGCTGCCCACCGAGCTCGTCCTGCACGTCGGCTCGGCCGGGGTGCCGGTGCGGGTGCGGCCGCTCGACGACGACACCGCCCGGCTGCAGCTGGCCCACCCCCTGCCGGTGCGGGCCGGCGACCGGGCGCTGCTGCGCGACCCGGCTCAGCAGTCTGTCGCCGCCGGGGTGCTCGTGCTCGACGCGGACCCGCCGGAGCTGCGCCGGCGGGGCGCCGCGCGGGCGCGGGCCTCCGCGCTGTCGACCTCCGTCGGGCACCCCGACCTCGCCACCGAGGTGGCCCGGCGCGGCGCGGTGCGCCGGGCCGACCTGGCGGCGCTGGGCGTCGAGGTGGCGCCCGATCCGGCAGTCCTGCTCGTCGAGGGCTGGCTCGTCGCGCCGGCGCACTGGCAGCGGTGGGCGGGCGCGCTCGGCGGGGCCGTCGACGGCCACGCCCGGGTCGCGCCCCTGGAGCCGGGGCTGCCGGCGGAGGCCGCCCGGCGGGCGCTCGGCCTGCCCGACCTGCGGCTGCTCGGCCCGCTGGTGCGCTCGGCCGGCCTGGAGCAGGCGGCGGGGCGGGTGCGGCGCCCCGGCGCCGTGCCGTCGCTCGGGCCGGCCGAGGCCGGCGTCGCCGAGGTGGAGCAGCGGCTGCGCGCGGCGCCGTTCGCCGCCCCCGAGGAGCACGAGCTGCAGGTCCTCGGGCTCGGTTCGCGCGAGGTGGCCGCGGCGGCCGCGGCGGGGCGGTTGCTGCGGCTGCGCACCAGCCACGACTCCGACCTCGTGCTGCTGCCCGACGGGCCGGCCCGCGCGATGCGGGTGCTGGCCGGGCTGCCGCAGCCGTTCACCCTCAGCCAGGCCCGGCAGGCGCTCGGGACGACCCGCCGGGTCGCCGTACCGCTGCTGGAGCACCTGGACGGCCGCGGGTGGACCCGGCGGCTGGACGGCGCGCTGCGCGAGGTCGCCCGATAGGTGGCCGGCAGGAGCCGGTGTGACGCCTGTCACGCCAGGCCGTACGGTGGGTTGCGGGCCGGCGGCCGCCGGCCCGGTCCGCCGACCTGAGGAGAGCGTCCGTGACCGAGACGCAGACCGAGCCGTCCACGCGTACGGCACCCCAAGGCACGGTCCACGTGGTGGACCCGTCCCCGCTCAACTGGCTGTTCATCACCTGGAACACGATGGAGGAGCCGATTCGCATCGACGAGGACGGGCGCGTGGTCTACGCGCTCGCCGAGTCCTCGGACTGGCTCGACGACAAGACCCTGCAGCTCTCGCTGCGCTCGGGCGTCCGCTTCCAGGACGGGCAGCCGTTCACCGCGCACGACGTCAAGCTCAACTTCGACGAGATGCAGAAGTGGCTGGTCCCGCACCCGCCCGGCACCTGGATCAACTTCCCGCCCGAGTCGGTCGCCGAGGTCGTCGACGACCTGACGATCCGCTTCCGGTTCCCCGGCCCGGACGGGCTGGCGATCGGCAAGATGCGCGGTTTCCACATCGCGAGCAAGGCGTTCTGGGAGGGCCCCGACGCGCCCGGCTTCGGCTACAAGAAGTTCGGCAGCGGCGAGGGCCACTGGTGAGTGATTGACGAGGCCGGCCCCTGGGGGACCGGACCGTTCACCCTGGTCCAGGGTGCGTCATCGATCACAACCCATCACGTCCTCATGTCCACCGAGCCGTTCGCGGCCACCAACGCCATCGAGTCCGAGCAGCGCGACCCGCTCGTCGTGCTCGAGGCCAACCTCGACCACTGGAACCGCGCCCGCGGGCCCTGGATCGAGAAGGCGATCTTCCGCAACGACCTCACCCCCGACCGGGCCCTCGAGCTGTGCCTGACCACCGACGGGGAGGTCGACATCGTCACCGAGGTGTCGCCCGCCGACGCCGACCGGGTGCAGGCCAGCGAGCACGCCCGGCTGATCGTCAACGACGCCAACCGCGTCCTGGTGGGGATCATCAACCGGCAGGAGCGCGACGTGCCCCTGCAGGACCCCGACGTCCGGCGGGCGCTCAACCTGGCCGTCGACCGCGCGAAGGTCGTCACCGAGGGCCTCAACGGCTACGCCACCCCGCTGGCGGCACTCACCTCGCCGTGGTGCAGCGGCTTCCCGCAGGGGCTCAAGCCGTTCGACCACGACCCGGCCAGGGCGAAGGAGCTGTTCCGCGGCTGGCCCGAGGGCCGGCCGCTGCGCCTGGCGACCGCCGGGGCGTTCCAGGGCATCGCCGGGCTGATCGCCGGGGACCTGCGGTCCGCGCTCGGCATCGACGTCGACGTCATCGTCGTCGGCGACGAGCAGGCCGCGGCCGGCGCGCGGGTGCTTCTCGAGAACAAGCTCCCGATGGCGTGGGACGTGCTGCTGTTCGGCTGGTTCGACCTGTCCTCGGAGGCCCCCCCGGCCGCCGTGCACCGGGAGTTCTTCGGCCTCGACGGGGCGTTCCGGGCGGGCCCGCCGCTGCCCGAGTTCGACGCGCTGTTCGACGAGATGAAGGTGCAGCTCGACGGAGGGCGGCTGGTCGAGGTGGCGGAGCGCATCGACGCGCTGTGCCACGACCAGGCGCTCGGGCTGTTCCTGTGCGCGCCGCAGGCGCTGTACGCGGTCAACAACCACGTCAGCTTCGGGCCCTACCGCACCACCTTCGAGATCGCCGAGGTGACGGTGGACGAGCAGCACTGGTCCCGGACCGGGGGCGGTGCCGACCTCACCGGCGGCGGCAGCGGCGACGAGGTGACCGGGAGCCAGGCAGCGCCGGTCGCCGGCTACGGGGCGATGCCCCCCGACGCCGACGGCAAAGCCAAGCCCGGCTTCTCCGGAGCCGCGGGCAACGCCTGCTGAACCCGGTGCGGGCGGGGGCGCCGTGCCCCCGCCCGCACCGGTCAGCCGGGCAGCAGGGTGCGGACCGTACGCAGCGCCACCGACAGGGTGGCGAGGTCGGCGCGGTCGGCGGCCAGCACCTCGGCCAAAGTGCTCCGGGCACGGGTGAGGCCCTCGTCGTTGTCCCGCTCCCACCGCTCGATCGCCGCCGCCGGCGCGGAGCCCGCGGCGCTGCCGGCGAGCACGTCGGAGGTGAGGCCGGCCAGCGCCGCGTACAGGTCGTAGCGCAGGGAGGAGCGGGCCAGCGACTGCCAGCGGTCGGTGCGCGGCAGGCCGGAGATCGTGGTGAGCATGCGGTCGATCTCGAAGCGGTCGGACAGCGCGAAGTACACGCCGGCGACCTCGTCGGGGGACCGGCCGCTCCCGGCGGCGATCTCCACGACGTCGAGCAGCGAGAACGCGTCGAGCAGGCACGCGGTGCGCAGCGCCAGGGCAGCCGGCAGCCCTGAGCCGGCCAGCTCCCCGGCCCGCCGGTCCAGGCGCTGCGCCTCGACCCCGACGAGCAGGTCGGGGATCCTCGGGGTGAGGCCGGCGAGGGCGTCCCGGAAGCGCGTCACCTCGGCCGCCACGTCGATGCTGGTCCGCCGGGCCTGCAGCAGCCAGCGGGTGGTGCGGTCCAGCAGCCGCCGGGCCTCCAGCAGGACGAGCGTCTGCGCCGAGGTGGCCACGGCGCCGTCCAGCGCCTCGACGGCGGCCCACAGGTCCTCGACGTCGAAGACCTCGCGGGCGACGGCGTAGGCCCGCACCACCTCGGCCGGGGTCGCGCCGGTCTCCTCGCAGGCCCGGAACACGAAGGTGATGCCGCCGCGGTCGACGACGTCGTTGACGACGGAGGTGGTGATGATCTGCCGGCGCAGCGGGTGCGCCGGCAGCCGGTCGCCGAAGCGGGCGACGAGGGCGGCCGGGAAGTAGCCGCGCAGCGCCCCCTGGAACCACCCGTCCTCGGGGATCCGCGAGTCCAGCAGCTGCGCCCGAAGGGTGATCTTGGAGTACGCCAGCAGCACCGACAGCTCGCTGGAGGTCAGCCCCAGCCCGAGTGCGGCGCGCTCGTCGAGGACGGCGGCCGTCGGCAGGAACTCCAGCGTCCGGTCCAGCTCCCCGCGCGCCTCCAACTGCGCCATGAACCGTGCGTGCACCGGTCGCATCGACGGCGCCTGCACACGGGCGGTGCCCAGCGCGAGGTTCTGGGCGTAGTCGTGGCGCAGCACGAGGCGCGCGACGTCGTCGGTGAGCTCGGCGAGCAGGGCGTTGCGCCGGTCCAGGTCGAGCGCCCCCTCCCGGACCGCCGCCTGTAGCAGAATCTTGAAGTTGACCTCGTGATCGGAGGTGTCGACGCCCGCTGAGTTGTCGATGGCGTCGGTGTTGACCCGGCCGCCGCCCAGGGCGTACTCGACGCGCCCCAGCTGGGTGAGGCCGAGGTTGCCGCCCTCCCCCACCACCCGCGCGCGCAGCGCCCGGCCGTCGACCCGGATCGCGTCGTTGGCCTTGTCGCCGACCTGGGCGTGCGTCTCGGTGGAGGCCTTGACGTACGTACCGATGCCGCCGTTCCAGAACAGGTCGACCGGGGCGGTGAGGACCGCGCGGATGAGTTCCTGCGGGGTCAGGCCGGCCACCCCCTCGGGCAGGCCGAAGCGGACCCGGACCTGGGGGGACACCGCGATCCACTTGGCGCTGCGCGGGTGCACGCCGCCACCCTCGGACAGCAGCGCGGGGTCGTAGTCGGCCCAGGACGAGCGCGGCAGGGCGAACAGCCGGCGGCGCTCGGCGTAGGACACGGCCGGATCGGGGTCCGGGTCGAGGAACACGTGCCGGTGGTCGAAGGCGGCCACCAGGCGCAGGTGCTCCGACAGCAGCATCCCGTTGCCGAAGACGTCGCCGGACATGTCGCCGATCCCGACGACGGTGACGTCCTCGCGCTGGGTGTCGACGTCGAGCTCGCGGAAGTGCCGCCGGACCGACTCCCAGGCGCCGCGGGCGGTGATGCCCATCGCCTTGTGGTCGTAGCCCGCGGACCCGCCGGAGGCGAACGCGTCACCGAGCCAGAAGCCGTAGTCGGCGGCGACGCCGTTGGCGATGTCGGAGAACGTCGCGGTGCCCTTGTCGGCCGCCACCACCAGGTAGCTGTCGTCGCCGTCGAGCCGGACGACGTCCGGCGGGGGCACCACGACGCCGTCGACGAGGTTGTCCGTGACGTCGAGCAGCCCGCTGATGAAGGCCCGGTAGCAGGCGACGCCCTCGGCGAGCCAGGCGGCGCGGTCCGCGGCCGGGTCCGGCAGCCGCTTGCCGACGAACCCGCCCTTGGCCCCCGTCGGCACGATGACGGCGTTCTTCACCATCTGCGCCTTGACCAGCCCGAGCACCTCGGTGCGGAAGTCCTCGCGGCGGTCCGACCAGCGCAGCCCGCCGCGCGCGACGGCGCCGAACCGCAGGTGGACCCCCTCGAAGCGGGGGCTGTAGACCCAGATCTCGTGCTTGGGCCGGGGCAGCGGCAGGCCGGGCACCCGCTGCGGGTCGAGCTTGAGCGACAGGTACGGCTTCGGCCCGCCGCCCTCGGCGGTCTGGAAGTGGTTGGTGCGCACCGTCGCCTGCACGAGGGCCAGCAGCGAGCGCAGGATGCGGTCCTGGTCCAGGCTCGCGACGTCGTCGAGCGCCGCGGTGACCTTCGCGACGAGGGCGTCCGGTGCGGTGCCGGCGGGGTCGCCGGCACCGGGGCCGGGGTCGAACAGCGCCTCGAACAGCTGCACGAGCAGCCCGGCGACGTGCACGTTGGCGGCGAGCACGTCCTGGACGTACTCCTGGCTGTAGGTCGAGGAGGTCTGCCGCAGGTACTTCGCGTACCCGCGCAGCACCAGCACCTGCCGCCACGACAGCCGCGCCCGGGTCACCAGCGCGTTGAAGCCGTCGCTGTCGGCGCGTCCCGACCAGACCGCCGCGAACGCGTCCATGAGCAGCGGGTCCGACCCGCCGGGTGGCGGGGCGCTGCCCGGGCGGTAGCGCAGGCCGAAGTCGTAGACCCAGCGCGAGCGCCCGTCTGCGCACGGGAGCTCGTACGGCCGCTCGTCGAGGACGTCGACGCCGAGGGCCTGCAGCACCGGCAGCACCTCGGACAGCGACAGCGGCCCGTCGCGGTAGAGCTTGAGCCGGCGCTGCTCCCCCGGCTCGCCCGGCTGGGCGTAGCTGCTCATCTCCAGCGGGCCGCCCGGCACCAGGGCGGCGAGCCGCGCCAGGTCGGCCAGGCCGGTGCTCGCCGGGAAGTCCTCCTTGTAGGCCTCGGGGAAAGCCTCGCCGTACGTCTTGAGCAGCCGCGCCGACTCCTGCGCGCCAAACGCCCGCGACGCCGCCTCGGCGAGGTCGTCGTTCCACGACCGGGCGACGGCGGCCAGCCGCGCCTCGAGCGCGGGCACGTCGACGTCGGGGAGCACCGCCGGCGGCTCGACGCGTACGACGAAGTGCAGCCGCGCCAGCACCGACTCGGTCACCCGCGCGGTGAACTCCACGCCGGAGGCGCCGAACGCAGCCCGGAGCACCTGCTCCATCGCCACCCGCACCCGCGTGGTGTAGCGGTCGCGGGGCAGGTAGACCAGCGCCGACATGTATCGGCCGGAGTCGTCGCGGCGCAGGAACAGCCGCAGCTGGCGCCGCTCGCGCAGCCGCAGCACGCTCGTGGCGATCCGGGACAGGTCGTCGACGCCGGTCTGGAACAGCTCGTCGCGGGGGAACGTCTCGAGGATCGCCAGCAGGTCCCGGCCGTTGTAGCTGGTGGCCGGGTAGCCCGACAGGGCGAGCGCGTCGGCCACCTTGCGGCGCACGACGGGGATGCGCCGCACGCTCTCGGTGTAGGCGGCGGACGCCAGCAGCCCCACGAACTGGTGCCGCCCGACGACCTGCCCGCGCTCGTCGAGCGCCTGCACCCCGATGACGTCGAGGTACGCCGGCTTGTGCACCGGCGAGCGGGTCCCCGCCTTGGTCAGCGACAGCAGCTGCCGCTGGCGGGGGCGCTCGGCGACCTCGCGGGCCAGCGCACCCGACGAGTCGGCGATGCGGTTCGCGCGCAGCAGGCCGAGGCCCGACGTGGGCACCGGCACATCCCGGTCGCCGTCGAACCGGTGCTCGACGTGGCCGAGGAAGGTGAAGTGGTCCTCGACCAGCCAGCGCAGCAGCTCCCGGTCCTCCTCGACCTCGGGGCCACGTTCGGCGAGGTCGGCGACCAGGCGCAGGCCGACCTCGCGCATGGCCGCCCAGTCCGTCACGGCCGCCCGCACGTCGGCGAGCACCCGGCGCAGGTCCTCCGCCAGCGCCGTCGGGTCGTCGACGGCGTCGAGCTCGAGGTGGATCCACGACTCGGGCTGCCCGTCCCCTTCCGGTTCGGCGAGCGCGTGGCGGAGCACCTCGAGCAGGCTGCCGGCCGGGTCGCGGCGCACGAGCAGCTGCGGGTGGACGACCAGCCGGACCGCCCCGCCGAGCCGGGTGACCTGGGCGGTCAGCGAGTCCACGAGGAAGGGCATGTCGTCGGTGACCACGTCCACGGCGGTGCCGCCCTCGCCGGCCGCCAGCACGACGACGGCCTGCCCGGGGCGGCGCTGCCGCGCGGCCCGCCGGTGCGCCAGCAGGACGTCGAGGATCTGCTGCGCGCTGCGGCCGCCGAGGTCCTCGGGCTCGACGCCGTGGTAGTAGTCGCGCAGCAGCGCCTCGAGCCGCTCGCCCTCCGGGGCCAGCGCGGCGGCCCGGGACAGGACCTCCCCGAGCACGTCTGGTGCTGTCGCGGTCACGGCTTGTCCTCCCCCGGCGGGGCGCCCCCGGGGTCTCCGGAGCGACGCTGCCCCGCTGCGACCCTCGCACGTCCGGGAGCCGCCGTCGATGCACAGCCGCCGCTGGTGGACCCGGGGCGGGAGCGCGCGGCGGCCGTCCGGGGCGCGGGTGTGTCACGATCCGCCCGTGGCCCTGACCTCCGCCGGTGGTGCGGGGAGCAGGGTCGCCGGCCGCCCGGTCAGCAGCATCCACGACGTGGCCCGGGCCGCCGGCGTCTCGACCGCGACCGTCTCGCGCGCCCTGCGCGGGCTCGACCGGGTCCGGCCGGAGACCCGCGCCCGGGTGCTCGCGGCCGCGCAGGACCTGTCCTACGTGACATCCCCGACCGCGGCCAGCCTCGCCTCCGGCCGCACCCGCGTGGTCGGCGTCGTGGTGCCGTTCCTCGACCGGTGGTTCTTCGCCAACGTGCTGGACGGCACCGAGGAGCTGCTGCGCAGGCACGGCTACCACCTGCTGCTGTTCAAGGTCGGCGCCCGCTCGTCGACCCGCACGCTCATGCTCGACCACGGGCTGCTGCGCGGGCGGGTGGACGGGCTGCTCGTCCTGGCCGCCGACCTCGAGCCCGAGGAGGTCGCCGTGCTCGCCCGGCTGCAGGTGCCCCTCGCCACCGTCGGGCTGGACGTCGCCGGGTGGGACCGGGTGCGGATCGAGGACGTCCGGGTGGCCGAGGTGGCGATCGGTCACCTCACCGGCCTGGGGCACCGCCGGGTCGGCTACGTCGGGGGGCGGCCCGAGCGGGACGTGCACACCGCGACGGCGCTCGACCGGCTCGCCGGGGTGGGCAGGGCGCTGGCGCGCGCCGGGATGGGCCTGGCCCCCGAGTGCGTCGTGCAGAGCGACTGGACCGTCCGCGGCGGCATCGCCGCGGGCCACCGGCTGCTCGACCTGCCCGACCCGCCCACCGCGGTGCTCGCAGCCAGCGACGAGATGGCGATCGGCGTGCTGCACGCCGCCCGCACGCGGGGGTGCGACGTGCCGGGGCAGCTGTCGGTGATGGGCATCGACGACCACGAGATGTCGTTCACCCACGACCTGACCACCGTCGCGCAGCCGGCCGCGGAGCAGGGTCGCGCGGCCGGCCGGCTGCTCGTCGCGGCGATGTCGAGCCCGCCGGGGACGCCGCGCCCTCGGCGCGTCACGACCCTGCCGACCCGGCTCGTGGTGCGTGGCAGCACCGACCGCCCGGCCGCGCCCTGACGCCCGGCTACGGCCAAGCCGGGTGCGCGAGCGGGCGCAGCACCAGCACCGGCACCTCGGGGATGACGGTGCGCAGCGGCAGGGTCGAGGTGCCCAAGCCCGGGCTGACGTAGATCCGGTCCTGCGGGTACCACCCGCTGACCCACCGGTTGCCGTGGGCCCGGCTGATCCGGTGCACCGGCCGGCCGAGCACCGTGAGCTGCCCGCCGTGCGTGTGCCCGGCCAGCACCAGCTGCACCGTGGCGGGCACGTCGAGCACGACGTCGGGGACGTGCGTGAGCAGCACCGTCGGCGCGCCCTGAGGGACACCCGCCAGCGCCGCGGGCACCGATGGACTGCGGGTCCACAGGTCGCCGACGCCGGCCACCCAGAGCCGGCCGTCGAGCAGCGGCATCGCCGACTCCTCCAGCACGGGCAGTCCGGCTGCGGTGAAGGCCCGGCGGACGGCCTCCCCGTCGACGGACCAGTCGTGGTTGCCGAGCACGCCCAGGACCGGCCCCGCAGCGGTCAGGCCGGCGAGCGCGTCGGCGACCGGCCGCGGGTCGAGGCGGGCGCCGAGGGGCAGGTCGGCGAGGTGGTCGCCGAGCAGCAGCACGAGGTCGGGGTGCGCCGCGACGACCCGCCGGACCACCTCGCGGACCCGGTCCAGGCCGAACCAGGGGGCGCCCGCGTGCAGGTCGGCGACGACCGCGACCCGCAGACCGGACAGGGCGAGAGGCCAGCCCGGGACGGCGAGGGCGACGTCGCGGACCCGCAGCCGGCGGGGCACGACGACACCGGTGTGCAGCGCCGCGGACGCGGTGGCGAGGGCGAGGGCCCGGGCGCCGTGCCGCAGCCGAACGCCGCTCAGGCCAGGCCCGTACGGGCGAAGGCGCCGTAGGACGGGGCGATCGTCGCGTCCGGACCGACCAGCCTCGACACGGCGTCGATCGTCTTGAGCCCGTCGCCGGTGTTGTAGAGCACCGTCTCGGCGTCGGGGTCGATCTGCCCGCGCTCGAGCAGCTGGCGCAGCGTCGCCACAGTCACCCCGCCCGCGGTCTCGGCGAAGACCCCCTCGGTCTGCGCCAGCAGCCGGATGCCCTCCACGACCTGCTCGTCGCTGACGTGCCCCATCGCGCCGCCGGTGCGCCGCACGGCATCCAGGGCGTACGGCCCGTCGGCCGGGTTTCCGATGGCCAGGCTCCGCGCGATCGTCTTCGGCTTGACCGGCTTGACGGAGTCCCAGCCGTTCTCGTAGGCCGTGGCGATCGGCGAACAGCCGGTGGCCTGCGCGCCGTAGACCTTGTACGGGCTCGGCTCGACCAGACCGAGCGAGCCGAGCTCGCGGAAGGCCTTGTCGACCTTGGTGAGCAGCGAGCCGGACGCCATCGGGATGACCACCTGCTGCGGCAGGCGCCAGCCGAGCTGCTCGGCGACCTCGTAGCCGAGGGTCTTGCTGCCCTCGGCGTAGTAGGGGCGGACGTTGACGTTGACGAAGGCCCAGTCCTCGTTCTCGGCGATCTCGCTGCAGAGCCGGTTGACGTCGTCGTAGCTGCCCTCCACGGCGACGAGCGTCTGCCCGTAGACCGCGGTCTGCACGACCTTGCCCTGCTCGAGGTCGTTGGGGATGAACACCACCGAGCGCAGCCCCGTGGAGGCGGCGTGAGCGGCGACGGAGTTGGCCAGGTTGCCGGTGCTGGCGCAGCTCACGGTCGTGAAGCCGAACGCGCGCGCCGCCGACAGGGCGACCGACACGACGCGGTCCTTGAACGAGTGCGTCGGGTTGCCGCTGTCGTCCTTCACCCACAGCTGACGCATGCCGAGCGCCTTGGCGAGGTTCGGCGCGTTGCGCAGCTTGGTCATGCCGGCGCCGATGTCGACGCGGGTGGCGAGGTCCTGGCCGGCCGGCAGCAGGCCGGCGTAGCGCCAGATCGTCTGCGGGCCGGCGGCGATGCTCTCCCGGGTCACCAGGCGAAGCCGGTCGGCGTCGTAGGCGACCTCGAGCGGCGCGAAGCACTCCAGACAGACGTGCACGGGCGCGAGGTCGACCTGCGTGCCGCACTCGCGGCAGACCAGGCCCGCGGCGGGCGAGTCGGCGAAGCCGGCGGGGCGGGTGGCGACAGTGGTCATGCGGAGGCCTCTCCTCATCTTCCCCGCACGGACGTCGTGCGGGACGGAGTTGGCACCTGACGCGGAGGCGGGCCGGCTGGCCTGCTTGGTCGCGCTGGTTGCCGGGGCGTCGTCGGGCCGTGTCCCTGGTGCCCCTCGGGATGAGCGGTGCTGTGCAGTTGTGAGCTCGAGTGTACGGGCCTGCTGTCGCTAGCCTGCGCCGGTGGTCGACCTGCTGCTCGCGTCCAACCGGGGGCCGCTGTCCTACGTCGAGGACGACGCCGGCCGCCTCGTCGCCCGGCGGGGTGGGGGCGGCCTGGTCAGCGCGCTGTCCGGGGCCGAGGGCCGCGAGGCGGTCTGGGTGTGCGCCGCGCTGTCGGCCGCCGACCGCCGCGCCCTGCGCAGCGGGATCGTCGACGCGCCGGGGCTGCGGATGCTCGACATCGACGAGGTGGTTTTCCACCGGGCGTACGACCGGGTGGCCAACTCGCTGCTGTGGTTCGTCTCCCACCTGCTGTGCTCGACGGCGACGACGCCGACCTTCGACGCCACCAGCCGGCGGGAGTGGCAGGGGTACGAGACGTACTGCGCGGCCTTCGCCGACGCGCTGGCCGCCGAGGCGTCACCGGGCGCCCAGGTGCTCGTGCAGGACTACCACCTCATGCTCGTCCCGGGCCTGCTGCGACAGCGCCGCCCGGACCTGCGGATCGGGCACTTCAGCCACACGCCGTGGGCGCCGCCGGAGTACTTCCGGCTGCTGCCCGACCCTGTCGCCCGCGCCCTGCTCACCGGGCTGCTCGGCGCCGACGCCCTCGGCTTCCTGTCGCCGCGCTGGGCGGACGCCTTCGGCCGCTGCTGCGCGGAGGTCCTGGGGGCGTCCTTCGACGGCTCGGCGGTCACCTACGCCGGGCGGGTCACCCGGATGTCGGTGCACGCGCTCGGCGTCGACCGCGACGAGCTGCGGGACCGGGCCGCCCAGCCCGACGTCGTCGCCCGCCTCGACACGGTCCGCGAGGCCGTCGGCGACCGCAAGATGCTGTTGCGCATCGACCGCACCGAACTCAGCAAGAACATCGTGCGGGGCCTGCAGGCGTACGGCGAGCTGCTGCGCAGCCGGCCGCAGTGGCGCGAGCGGGTGGTGCACCTCGCGTTCGCCTACCCCTCCCGGCACGACCTGCCGGAGTACCGCGAGTACACCGCGGCGGTGCAGCGGACCGCCGGGGAGGTCAACGAGGAGTTCGCCGCGCCGGGCTGGCTGCCCGTGCTGCTGCAGGTGGCCGACGACTACCCGCGCTCGCTCGCGGCCTACCAGCTCGCCGACGTGCTCGTCGTCAACCCGGTCCGCGACGGCATGAACCTGGTCGCGAAGGAGGGCCCGGTGCTGTCGCGCTCCGGTCTCGCCCTCGTCCTGTCGAGGGAGGCCGGCGCTGCCGACCGGCTGGGCGAGGACGCGCTGCTGGTCAACCCGTACGACGTCTCGCAGACCGCCGAGGCGATGCACCTCGGGTTGCTCATGCCGGCCGACGAGCGGGCCGCGCGCTGCGCCCGGCTCGCGGCGGCGGCCACGGCGCTGCCGCCCTCGGCGTGGCTCGCGGCCCAGCTGGCGGCGCTCGCGGCGGACCCGGAGTCGGGGAGCCGGTGACGTGGGGTGCGCGGCACCGGTGTGCACGTGGGGTGCCTTCGGGCGGTCGGGGCCGTACGCGAATGGTCCCGATGGGCACGTCAACTCGGTACCGCTGCGGCGCCTCAGCCCAGGCCGCGGAACGTCAGCAGGCCGCGCAGGACCACCAGACCCCCCACCGCAAGGACCACCGTCGCGGTAGCGAGCGGGAGCGCCCGGACGGCCCGGGCGCCGCGGCCCGAGGTCCAGCCGCGCCGGTGGAGGGCGGCCTGGGCTCGCAGGAGCAGGAGGCCGGCGACGGTCAAGGTGAGAGCCATCCCGACGCCGTAGCCCACGACGAGCAGCGCGCCGAACACCGGACGTCCCAACGCCGAGGCACCCAGGAGCACGACGAGCGCCGACGGGCTCGGCACGAGGCCCCCGGCGACGCCCATCGTCGCCAGGGTCCGCCAGCCCAGCGGGGTGTCCTCGGCGGGCAGGTGGCTGTGCGTCTTGCCGCCGTGGCTGTGCGGTGCCGCGCCGGACGTCTTCTGCCACACCCCCGGGGTCGCCGCCTCGAGGCGCCCGTCGCGGTCGAGACCGGCTCCCACCGGTAGCAGTTGCGGGCGGGGCGGCTCGTGCGCGTGCCCGTGGTCGGCGTCCGCGGGCACCCCACCCGAGCCGTGTCCCTCGCCGCCGTGCTCGTGGGGTTGATCGTGCTCGTGAAAGTGGTCATGTTCGTGAGAGTGATCGTGCTCGTGCGGGTGATCGTGCTCGTCGTGGTGGCCGTGCGCGTGCCCTGCGCCGAGGGACCGCGCGCGCAGCGCCCGTCGCAGCAGGAACACCCCGACGCCGGCGAGCAGCAGCCCCGACGCCACCTCGGTGGCGGGGACGAACCGCTCGGGTGCGGCGACCGCAGTGAGCGACAGCAGTGCCCCGAGCAGCAGCACGCCGGCGGTGTGCGTGGCGGTCACGGTGGCGCCGAGCCACACCGCCTGCCGCTTGGTGCCGCGCTGCCCGACGAGGTACGCGGCGATGACCGTCTTGCCATGACCCGGCGCGACGGCGTGTCCGCAGCCCAGCGCGATCGACAGCAGCACGGCGAGAAAGGCGACCGGCAGCGTGAGGTCCTGGCGGCTGACGAACGAGGTGTAGCCGGAGGTGAGCCGGTCCACGCCGCGCGGCAGCACGGCACTGGGGGCAGGCACGCCGCTGCCGTCCGCTCGGCACGCCCCGCTGGCGCGCACGCCGAAGGCCGCCTGGTTCACCTCGAGCGGCGAGCTCAGCAGATCCTGCGGGTACGCCGTGAGCAGCGCGCTCGGGCTCTGCTCGGGCAGCCCGGCCGTCTCCGTCAACCGCCCGCACAGTGCGGTCGCCGACACCTCCTTCCAGCCCGTACGTCCCTGCGACGTCGGGTCGCGGAAGGCGACCGCGGAGCGGGCCGGGCGACCGGCGTCGAAGGTGCAGTCCAGCCGGGAGGTGGCCAGCCCCGCCTGCCCGGGCAGCGACCGGGCGGACGCCGCCACGACGGTCAGCGGGGCGGGCGAGCCGTCGACCGACAAGGACAGCTGCGGGGCGAGCCGGGCGCACTCGCGCGCCGACCAGGCCGCCAGCTCCGGTTCGGTCGTCCGGCCGTCCCGGTCGGCGTCGGGCCCGTCCGGCGACTGCAGGAGCTGCAGGGTGGGGATCTCCGCGGTGTCGACGACGTGCTGGACGCGCACGCTGTCGGCCCCGACGACGATCCGGTCGGCGCTGTTGACCGTGAAGTTGCCCAGCGGGTGCGCGGCGGCCGCCGGTGCGAGCGTGACGAGGAAGGCCGCCGCCACGCCGGCGACCAGCAGGCCCCGCCTCACCGCAGCCCGTCGAGCAGCGCCCGCGCCTTCGGGGCCTGCAGCGGGTTCCACCCCGGGTTGAGCGCGAGGGCGCCTTCGAGGTCGGCCCGCGCGGCGGCCCGGTCGCCGAGCGCCGCCTCGATCGCGCCGAGGTGGTAGCGCAACGACGCGGAGCGCAGGCCCGTGCGCAGGGCGGCCTTCGCCAGCGGCAACGCCTCGGCGTCGCGCCCGGCCGCGTGCAGGGCCCACGCGTAGGAGTCCTGCGCGACGATCGAGTCGGGCCGGGCGGCGTGCGCGCGCCCCGCCAGCTCGACGGCCTTGGCCGGGTCGCCGTGGTCGGCCTCGAACAGCGCCAGCTCGGCGTCGACGACCTGCCCGCTTGCGGCGTACAGCTGTTGGGTGGCGCGCACGACGGCGTACTGCTGTTCGGCCTCGGCGGTGCGCCCCTGCGCCTGCAGCAGCTCCCCGAGCTCGACGAGCGTGGCCGGCTGCGGCTGCCGGGCGATGGCCGCGCGGTCGTCGGCGAGGGCGCCCTCGACATCGCCGCGCACCGCCTTGACCTTCGCCCGGCCGGTCAGCCCGGGCACGTACGACGGGTCGTCGGCGATCGCGGCGTCGTAGGCCTTCGCGGCGCCGTCGACGTCGCCGTGGTTCCAGGCCAGCTCGCCGAGGTAGTAGTGCACGAACGCCTTGTCGGCCGGCGCGGAGGCCACCGCGAGCGATCGCTCCAGCGCGCCGCGGGCGCCGTCGAGGTCGCCCTGCAGCTCCAGCGCGTACGACGCCCGGGTGAAGGAGTCCACGCCGGGCCGCAGCTGCAGCAGCCGCTCCAGGACCGTGCGCGCGGCGTCGTACTGGCCGAGCTCGGTGAGCCCGTCGACCTTCACCGCCAGCGCGGCCGGCGAGTAGGCGTTGATCGTCAGCGCGGCGTCGGACAGCTCGACGGCGCGCGCGAACTCGTGTCGGGCGGACGCCAGTGACGCCTGGCCGGCGAGGGCGAGGTCGTTGTCGGCCGGCCGCAGGTGCAGCGACTCCGCGAACGCCCCGTCGGCCTTGCCGTACAGCCCCGGGTCGGCCGTGAGCCGGGCCTGCTGCACGTACGCCGCCCCGAGCTCGGCCCAGCCACGGTCGTTGCCCGGCACCCGGCGCAGATCGTCCTGCAGGGCGGCGATGCCGGCACCCAGCGCGGCGCCCGCGGCGACCGGCACCGGTCCGGGCGAGGCCGGCCGGGAGTCCTGCTCCGGCCGACCCGTCGGGCCGCCGAAGGCGGCCCCCGCCGCGAGCAGGGCGACGGCCAGCACGAACACGCCGCCGACGGCGACCAGACCGCGGTGGCGGCGCGGCGCGTCGAGGGTCATACGCCATGTTCGCTCACCTGCATCGCGCGGTTCAGTAGGCGCCCGTCGTTAGGGTCCGGTGGTGCTGTCCCTCACCGCGGTCCTGCACCCCTCCGCCCTGGACGCCCGGCGGGGCGTCGTGCGCCTGCATCCCGAGGCGATTGCCGCGCTCGACATCGGCCCCTGGGACGCCGTACGGCTGGAGGGCACCCGGACCACCGGGGCGCTGGCGGCGCACGCCCCGCCCGGCTCGGCGGCCGGGCAGCTGCTCTGCGACGAGCTCGTGCTGGGCAACCTGCGGCTGCGCGACGGAGCTGCCGTACGGGTGGCGAAGGCCCCGGAGCAGGCGGTCCGCACGCTGGTGCTCGCCGGGGCCTCCGAGGTCGTCGCCGTCGTCGACCCGGCGCTGCTGCGCACGGCGATGCTCGGCAAGGTGGTCACCAGCGGTGACAACGTCTCGCTGGTGCCGCAGGACCTGGCGCCTGCCGGTGCGCCCGCCGGCGCGCCCGACCCGGTGACCGCCCGGCGCAGCCTCAAGGCCCGGCTCGGGCTCGCCGCCGGCACGGTGCTGCTCACCGTCGCCGAGGTCGACCCGCCCGGTCCGGCGCTGGTCACCATGGGCACCGTCGTCGGCTGGCAGGGCGGCGCGAGCACCACCGGCAGCGCCACGACGGTGGTCGCGAGCCAGCAGGCGGCGCCCAAGCTCGCCGACCTCCCGGGGCTCGAGGCCCAGGCCCGGCAGCTGCGGGAGTGGCTCGACCTCGGCTTCCACCACCCCGACCTGCTGGCCCGGCTGGGCTCCGGCGCCCGGATGGGGGTGCTCGTGACCGGCGCCGCCGGCTCCGGGAAGGCAGCGCTGGTGCGGGCCGTCACGGCCGAGGTGGGCGCCCGGCTCGTCCGGGCCTGGGCGCCGCAGCTGGCCGCGCTGGAGCTCAACGCCGGCGCGCAGCAGGTCCGCGCGCTGCTGCAGCCCGCCGGCTCCCCCACCGTGCTGCTCGTCGAGGACGTCGAGGCGCTGGTCCCACGCGACGGCGGCGGGCCGCTCGCCACGACGTTTCTCGCCGAGCTGCGCACCGCCGTCGAGGGCGGCCGGATCGCCGTCGTCTGCACCACCGCCCGGCCGGAGGCGGTCGACCACGCGGTGCGCGCCCCCGGCCTGCTCGACCACGAACTCGCCGTCCCGCTGCCCGACCGGCCGCAGCGCCGCCGCCTGCTCGACGTCCTCACCGCCCCCGTGCCGCTCGCCGACGACGTCGACCTCGACGCTGTCGCCGCCCGTACCCCCGGGTTCGTCGCCGCCGACCTCATCGCCCTCGTCCGGGAGGCCGGCCTGCGGGCGGCCGCCCGGCAGCGGGGGGCCGCCTCGCCGGTGCTCGCCCGGTTCGACCTCGACGCCGCGCTGGAGGTCGTCCGCCCCACCGCGCTCGAGGGCGCCCCGCTGCAGCTCGGCGGCCTCACCCTCGACGACGTGGGTGACATGACGGAGGTGAAGGCCGCGCTCACCGAGGCGGTGCTGTGGCCGCTACAGTACCCCGAGACGTTCGCCCGCCTCGGGGTGTCCGCGCCGCGCGGGGTGCTGCTGTACGGGCCGCCCGGTTGCGGCAAGACCTTCCTCGTCAAGGCGATCGCCGGCTCCGGGCAGGCCAACGTGCTGTCGGTCAAGGGCGCCGAGCTGCTCACCAAGTGGGTCGGCGAGTCCGAGGCGGCGGTGCGCGAGCTTTTCCGCCGGGCCCGGGAGGCCGCGCCGTCGCTGGTCTTCCTCGACGAGGTCGATGCCCTCGCCCCGCAGCGCGGCGGCTCCTCCGATGGCGGCACGACCGACCGGGTCGTCGCCGCCCTGCTCACCGAGCTCGACGGCGTCGAGTCCCTGCGCGACGTCGTCGTCATCGGCGCCACCAACCGCCCCGACCTCATCGACCCCGCGCTGCTGCGGCCGGGCCGCATCGAGCGGCTGGTCTTCGTCCCGCCGCCCGACGCCGGCGCCCGCGCCGCGATCCTGCGGGCCGCCGCCAAGGACGTGCCGTTCGACGCGGTCGATTTCGACGAGCTGGGCCGGCGCATCGAGGGCTTCTCCGCCGCGGACTGCGCGGCGCTGGTGCGCGAGGCGGCGCTCACGGCGATGCGCGAGTCGATGCGGGCGGCTACCGTCACCGCCGCGCACCTCGAGGCGGCGCTGAAGGTCGTCCGGCCCTCCCTCGACCCGACGCAGGTCGCCGCGCTCGCCGCGTACGCACAAGGCCGGGCGGCCCGCTAGTAAAGCAACAGGCGGAGCAGCTCCACCACACCCGCCGGCCCAGCGACGACGAGGTCGGCGCCCTGGCGCAGTGCCGCGGGGCCCTCGGCGCTGTCGCTGCAGACCGTCACGCCCGGAACCCCCCGGACGCGCAGATCGGCGACCGCGGCGAAGGCCGGCAGGTCACCGACGTCGTCGCCGGCGTACAGCACCGCCGACGGCGGCGGCTCGCACAGCGACAGCAGCGCCCGGCGCTTGTCGGCGCCGGGCGGGCGCACCTCCAGCACCAGCCGACCCGGGTGCACCTCGAGCCCGTGGGCCTCGGCCAGGGCCGTGAGCTGCGGCGCAAGCGCGTCCAGGGTCGCCTGCGGGTCGGGCAGGCCACGGGCGTGGACGACCAGGGACAGGCCCTTGTCCTCCAGCCGGGCGTCCCCGACCAGCGGCGGCAGCGCGCGGCGCACCGCCTCGAGGCCGGGGGCGGCGGGCTCGGCGGACAGGGCGCCGTCCCAGCGCTGGGTGCCGTACTGGCCGAGCACCACGACCCCGGGCACGCGGCTCAGGCCGGCGAGCCCCACGACGACCTCGGCCGGCCGGCCGGTGACCAGGGCGAGGACACCGACCCGCGCAGCGAGTGCGGCCAGCGCGTCCGTCGCGCCAGGAGCCGGCACCGCGTCCTCGGGCCGCTCGACGACCGGCGCCAGCGTCCCGTCGTAGTCGAGGGCGACCAGTGCCCGCGCCGGGTCGGCGCGCAGCGCGGCGAGGCCGGCCCGGCCCGCCTCGGTCGTGGGCTCCATCACCCGGTGGACGCTACGGCGTGGAGTCAGGCCAGGTCGCGGGTGACCACGACGGTCAGCCCGCGCCCGGGCAGGCCGGCGAACCGCGGGAGCACCCGCCGCGCGCCGATCTTCACCGCGACAGCGGCGGCCTGCTCCCGCTGACCGGCGGCGTAGTAGACGGTCGTGGCGGCGATCCGGCCGGCGAAGTTGCCGACGACGTCGACCGGCCAGCCGGCTGCCCGCAGACGCGCCGCCTGGCGCTCGGCGAGCGACGGGATCCGGGAGTTGTTGAGCACGGTCAGGGCGGGGCGCTGCGCCGGGCCGGGCACCGGGGTCTTCGGCGGAGCCTGCTCGGCGACCGGCGGACCGGCCTGGGACGGCGGAGCCTGCTGGTCGGTCGGCGGGGGGCCCGCCGGTGCAGCCTGCAGCCCGGTCCGGTCGGCGGCCGCCGGCGGACCGGCCGCCTCGGGCATCGGGCCGGGCGGCCCGGCCTCGGCGGAGGCGCCGGCGGCTGCCTCGGCGCGCGACGGCGCCCCGCCAGCAGCGGTCGACGGGTCGCCGCCACGCAGGACCAGCAGGGCGCCGAGACCGAGGACGACGCCGGACAGCGCCAGGGCGGGAGCGCGCAGTGCGTGCAGTGGCCCGCGCCCCGGAACCGGCCGGGCCGCCCGCCGCACCCTGCGCCCGACCGCCGCCGACGGCGGGGAGGTGCGCCGGGCAGAGTCCGCGGCCGGTCGTACGGCGCTCGCGGGCGCGGGGTCACGGCCCGGTGCCCGCGGCACCGTTGGGGGGTCGACGCCCGGACGACCCGGGCTCAAGCATCCACCCCGAGGCGGCGGGCGGAGCGGGTCCGCTGGCGGGTGGCCCGCAGCCGTCGCAGGCGCTTGACGAGCATCGGGTCGGACACCAGCGCCTCGGGCCGGTCGATGAGGACGTTGAGCAGCTGGTAGTAACGGGTGGCGCTCAGGTCGAACAGGTCCCGGATCGCCTGCTCCTTGGCACCGGCGTACTTCCACCACTGGCGCTCGAAGGCCAGCACCTCACGGTCCCGGTCGGACAGCCCGTCGACCGGGGCAGCCGGCGCGGCCGCGGCGGCGCCCTCCCGCTGTCCTGCAGCCACACGACCCCCATGGGCGAACGACACCGGTGTAGTTCGCCCATGAAAGCACGCAGCAGGCCCGCGTCGCGGGCGCTCAGGCTGCCAGTCGCTGCGGCGCGACTTCCACCGGGAGGTCCGCGGCGCCGCGCTCGTCCCGGTCGCGCTCGTCGGCCGGGAAGACGTAGCGGCGGTAGCCCCAGAAGCGCAGGGCCGTCCCCAGGGCCAAGCCGACGCCGTTGCCCGCGACGTTGAGGGCGACGACGCCGGTGAGCCCGAACACGTAGCGGGCCGCGGCGAGCGGCAGCAGCGTCAGCAGCAGCGCCGCGGCGTTGACGAGCAGGAAGGTCGCCGCCTGGCGCCGCATCCTGCCGGCCTGGGCGCCGTGGAACGACCACTGCCGGTTGCCGGCGAACGCCGCCGCGGCCGCCAGCACCGTCGAGCAGATCTTCGAGGTCAGCGGCCCCACCCCGAGCCCGTAGTGCAGGACGTTGAACAGACCGACGTCCAGCGCCGTCGCGGCGCCTCCGACGATCAGGAACCGGGCGGCCTGACGCAGCGCCGGGCTGCTCCTCGGGCGGTTGAGGACCGGACCCGCGGACAAGCACCGGGACCCGGTCAGAGACGTCGTCACCCCGGTCCCGTGCCCGGCCGGCGCCCGGGCACGCGCCCGCGACCACACAGCGACCGGGTCGTGACCGGGTCGTGACGTGAGGGCCAGGTCAGCGCTGCAGGACCGCGAAGGTGCCGACGGCATGCACGAGGGTCTCGCCGTCCTGCTCGACGTCGGCCTCGCAGAGCAGCAGGTGTTCGCCCTGCTTGCGCACCTCAGCGGTCGCCACCAGCGGTCCCTCGTGGCCGGCCCGGAGGAAGGCCACCGTCAGCTGGCTGGTCGCCGGCACCTCGGCCTCGCCGGTGGTGCTGCGCGCCGCCAGACCCATCGCGGTGTCCACGAGCGTCGACAGGACGCCACCGTGCACGGTGCCGGCCGGGTTCAGGTGCCGCTGCCCGGCGGTGAACTCCAGGCGGGCCCGGCCGTCCTCGCCGACCTCCTCGCGCACCCCGAGATCGCCCGCGAATCCGTCCATGCGGCGCCCCTACCCAGCCCGAGCAGGCACCCACCCCCCGGACGCCCGCCCGCCCTAGTGCCTTGCCCCGATCACGGCTAGGTTCCGCGGTCGTGACGACTCAGGTGCTCGCGATCGTGCTGGCCGCGGGCGAGGGGAAGCGGCTGATGCCGCTGACGGCGGACCGGGCCAAGCCGGCGGTCCCGTTCGGGGGCATGTACCGCATGGTCGACTTCGTGCTGTCGAACCTCGTCAACGGGGGCTACCGCAAGCTGGTGGTGCTGACGCAGTACAAGAGCCACTCGCTGGACCGGCACATCAGCAAGACCTGGCGCCTGTCCACGCTGCTGGGCAACTACGTGACGCCGGTCCCGGCGCAGCAGCGGCTCGGCCCGCGCTGGTTCGCGGGGTCAGCGGACGCGATCCACCAGAGCATGAACCTGATCTCGGACGAGATGCCGGCGTACGTCGTGGTGTTCGGCGCGGACAACATCTATCGGATGGACCCGCAGCAGATGGTCGCCCAGCACATCGCCTCGGGCGCGGGCGTGACCGTCGCCGGGATCCGGCAGCCGCTGTCGTCGGCGGACCAGTTCGGCGTGATCGAGGTCGACGCCGACGGGCGCACGATCTCGGCGTTCCGGGAGAAGCCGACCGACGCCAGGGGCCTGCCGGACGCCCCGCAGGAAATCTTCGCCTCGATGGGCAACTACGTCTTCACCACCGACGTGCTGGTGGACGCCGTCACCCGCGACGCCGCGGACGAGACCAGCAAGCACGACATGGGCGGCAGCATCGTGCCGATGCTCGTGGAGCGTGGCGAGGCAGCCGTCTACGACTTCCGGGACAACGAGGTACCGGGGCAGCGGGACTGCGAGCGCGGCTACTGGCGCGACGTCGGAACGCTGGACAGCTACTACGAGGCCCACATGGACCTGATCTCCGCCGACCCCAACTTCAGCCTGTACAACCCGCAGTGGCCGATCTTCACCGACCAGGGGCCGTGGCCGCCCGCCCGCTCGGTGCACGGCTCGGCCGGGCGGGTCGGGATGGCGATGGAGTCGCTGCTGTCGCCGGGCTCGGTCGTGTCGGGCTCGACGGTGAGCCGGTCCATCCTGTCCCCGGGGTCGCACGTGCACTCCTGGGCGCAGGTCGACGCGTCGGTGCTCATGCAGGGGGTGCAGGTCGGCCGGCACGCGGTCGTCCGCAACGCCATCCTGGACAAGAACGTCGTCGTGCCGGAGGGCGCGAAGATCGGCGTCGACCTGGACCGTGACCGTGAGCTCTACACGGTGTCGGACCACGGCGTCGTCGTGATCGGCAAGGGTCAGCACGTCGTCGTCTGACCTGCGCCGCCGGACCGGGCGCGGGCGGTGACCGGGACGACAGGAGCAGGCATGGCTCTCAAACGCTGGGCGTCGACGTCGGCGGGACGAAGGTGGCCGCGGGGTCGCCGACGAGGACGGTCGCATCGTCGCCCGCGTGAGGCACGAGACGCCGTCCGACGACCCCCGCAAGACTGAGAACGTCATCTCCGAGCGCCGGCCGAGGAGCGCTTGCTGGAGCTGCTGACGGCCCGCAACTACCGGGCCGCGCCCGAGGTGCGGCCCGCCGAGCTCGGTGCCGACGCCGGGATCGTGACGTCGCCGACCTCGCCCGGTAGCACTGACGCGCAGGGCCATGGCGGGAGGACACCGGCGAGCCCGCGCGCGCCCGCGGGCACAGGGCCCGGGGGCTGTCGCGACAAGGTCAGGCGTGCGAGTCTGCGCACAGCATCCGGCACGACGACGTGGACAGGAGAAGCCCACCCGATGTACCAGCTCACGGCGCTCTACAACCACCCCTCGGACCCCGCGGCCTTCGACAAGCACTACCGCGACGTGCACTCCGTGCTCGCCGCAAAGATCCCGGGAGTCACCAGCTTCACGATGACCTGGTGCGGCCCCGGTCCCGACGGGCAGCAGCCGCCCTACCACCTCATCGCGGTGCTCCAGGCGGAGTCGAAGGCGGCGATGGACCAGGGCCTGTCCGGCCCGGAGGGCGCGGCGGCAGTGGCCGACCTGGAGAACTTCGCCGCGGCTGGCGTGGAGATGCTCTTCGGGGAGACCGACCGGGTCGTCTGACGGCCAGGGATGACTGGTGTCAGTCCCCGGGAGGCGCCGTGTGCACGATGATCGAGGAGATGCGGCGGCCCGCTGGCCCGTCGGTGATGACGTGCGTCACCTCGAGCCGGGCGACGTCGCCGTCGTCGCGGCCGAGCGCGGCGAAGTCGCCCACATAGGAGTCGAACCAGCGCTTGACCTCGAAGGTGTCCATCGCGCCAGGCATCGGGCGGGACCGGGCGTCAGTAACTGAAGGTCGTGGCGCCCTCGTCGCCGATCCACTGCCACATCGGGACCGTGCCCCCGATCTCCGCGTTACCGACCAGGACTGTTTTGTCCAGCTTGCGGGCCTCGAAGCAGATCGGGCAGACAAGGAGCCGGCCGCCGGCCTTGTCGTAGCGCGCCAGCAGGTCCTCCAGCGGCGGACACCCGGCGCACGCCACCGCGGTGGCGAACCCCGGGACGGCCAGTCGCACCGCTTCCTTCGTGAGGAACATGAGGGTGGGGCGGCCCTGTTCGGCGGCTCCGACGGCGACGAGAAAGGCGACGGTGACCCGCTCGGCGTCCTCCAAGCCGGTGGTCAGGCTGACAACGGCCTTATTGCCCATCACGAGCCTCCTTGCCTGAAGCGCCTCGGGCGAGCTCTCTGCTGGGACCCGTCGCTCACTTGTCCGCCTAACCCCCGACCCTGTCAAGGGCGCCGGAGATGACCGGTACCCTGCGGGCCCTGCCCGCGGCCCCGTGGTCCCGCCGCCCGCTCACGGGGGCCATTCCCCAGGGTCGGGAAGGACCCTCGGCCCGGGGTTGCGGCCCACTCCCGGGCGAGCACCGCGTAGTCGACCTCGCTGGTCAGCTCACCCTTGAACCACTGGTTCTCGACCAGGTGCGCCTCCCGGCGGACGCCGAGCCGCTCCAGCAGGGCCCGCGAGGGTGCGTTGCGGGCGTCGACGCGTGCCACCACTCGGCGCGCACCCAGCCCACCGAACGCCAGGTCGAGCAGCGCCTGCACCGCCTCCGTCGCGTAGCCCCGTCCGCCGTGGGCGGGCGAGAAGACGTAGCCGACCTCGAGCGTCTCGTGCTCGACGGAGCGCAGCGCGAGCAGCACGTCGCCGACGAGAGTTCCGTCCTCGGCAAGTGTGACAGCCAGCTCGACGAGGTCACCCTCCTGTCGCAGCACGGTGCTCGTCCTCTTCTGCTCCAGCACGGTGGTCACGGCCGCGCGGTCGCGGGGTGGGTAGGGCACGTAGCGCACAGCGCCGGGGTCGGAGTGGATGACCAGCAGCGGCTCGAGATCGTCCGGTTGGAACTGCCGCAGGAACAGTCGCTCAGTGCGCAGGGGCAGGACCGGCGCGACGGGCAGCTCCACGACGACCATCCTCCACCCCGGCGTCACCAGGACGTTGGGTCAGCGGCCGGTGCGCTCCAGCTGGGCCACGGATGAGGGCGCCGGGCCCCCGGCGCTGGGCCCGCGTGGACGGCGGCGACTGCCCCGCCCCGTACCTACTGGCGCTCCGTAAGCTGCACGGTCTGGGGCCGTACGCCGGCGACCTGCTGACGCCGCGGCGTGCGCGTCGCCGACGGGCGGACCGGGCCGGAGTCGGGGCTGCCTGCGGAGCGCTGGGGGGGCATTCGCATCCGGCCGCCGCTGTGCCTGCCGGCGGCGAGCTCCGAGGCGAAGGTGGCGGCGGGAAGCGGCGGGCTGAACAAGTAGCCCTGGGCCTGGTCGCAGCCCAGGGCGCACAGGGCCTCGCGCTGGGCAACCGTCGCCACTCCCTCGGCCAGCACCGTCATCCCCAGCCGCTGAGCCAGTCGGACGATGGTCCAGGCGATGCTGCTGTCCTCCTCGTCGTCTGGCAGGCCCGTGACGAAGGAGCGGTCGATCTTCAGCAGGTCCGCGGGCAGCCGCCGCAGAGCCCCCAGCGAGGAGTACCCGGTCCCGAAGTCGTCGACGGCGAGGTGGATGCCGTCCTCGCGGAGCGCCGTGAGCATGCCGATGGCGTCGTCCTGGTGCTCCATGAGAACGCTCTCGGTCAGTTCCAGGCACAGCTGCCGCGGCGCCAGCCCGGTGCTCGCGAGGACGCCCCGCACCGACGCGACGAAGCCCGCTTCCCGCAGCTGCCGGCCGGAGACGTTGACGGCGATGGAGAGATCCGCGCCGTACGTCTCGCGCCATCCGGCAGCCTGCCCACAGGCCTCCTGCAGGACCCAGCCGCCAAGAGCCACGATGAGCCCGGTTTCTTCCGCGCGCGCGAAGAACTCCTCGGGCAGGAGCAGGCCGCGGACCGGGTGGCGCCAGCGGACCAGCGCCTCGGCCCCGAGGATCGTGCCGTCCACCAGGGCGACGATCGGCTGGTAGTGGACTTCGAACTCCTGGTTCTCCACGGCCCGGTGCAGCTCCTCGCCGAGCCGGTGCCGGTGCCGGGCCCGCTCGTGCATGCTGGGCTGGAAGGGGACGTGCTGGCCCTTGCCGGCGCGTTTCGCCTCGTGCATGGCCAGGTTGGCGGCGGCGAGAAGGTCGTCGGCCGACAACGCGGGGTCCTCGATGCGGGCGGCGGCGCTGCCGACGCTGAGGCTGACGAAGACTTCGCTGTCGGACAGGTGCAGCGGTTTCTTCAGCAGCGCGCCGAGTCGCTCGGCGACCGCGTCGGGCGCGACGCAGTCCTCCAGCAGGATCACGAACTCGTCGCCCTCGAGACGGGCGACGAGGGGAGTGTCGACGGGAGAAGGTGCGAGCCGGCCGACCGTGTCCCCCTCGCGCACAGCCCCCAGCAGCCGGCTCGACAGGGCAGCCAGGACCTCATCCCCTGCGGCGTGACCGCGACTGTCGTTGATGACCTTGAAGTCATCGACGTCGAGGTAGAGCACATCGACCCGGGTACCCCGCCGGTGGGCGCGCTGCAGGCTGTGGTGCAGCCGGTCCCTGAGCAGGGCCCGGTTCGGCAAGCCGGTCAGCCCGTCGTACAGCGCCTGGTGCGTGAGCTGCTTCTCGGCGGTCTCCCGCTCGATGACGCGGCCGAGCTGGGCGCCGATGCTGCTGCCGAGGAGCAGGAGGAGGTCGTCGGGCTCCTGGACGTCCCGCCCGAAGAACTCGAGCACTCCGACGGTGTCGGCCCGGACCAGGATGGGGAGGGCGAAGGCCGCCGCGAGACCGCACTCGTCGGGGACCTGCGTGCCGGGCAGTCCGTCGCCGGCACGCAGGTCCCGGATCCAGACCGGCCCGCCGGTGCGCAGCGTGCGTCCCAGCACCCCGCTGCGGCGCCGGGGCCGGCCTGCTCGGCTGCCGCCCGCAGCCGGCCGAAGCGGCCGGGTTCGTCCAGGTGCCACACCCCGAGGGAGACGAGCGCACCAGGATGCCCGGGCGGGACCAGCAGGCCGTGGCCGACCGGCCAGCCCAGGTAGGCGCAGACACTCGCGAGGACCTTGGCGGTGGCGTCGGCGACGGAAGTGGCCTGGTTGGCGTGCACGGTGACGTCGGTGAGCAGCGTGGCGAGCCGGCTGCTTCGGGTGAGCTGGACGACGCTTTCCTGCAGTGCCGCCTCGGCCGCGGTGCGGGCGGTCACGTCCTGGCAGATGCCGCTGAGCCCCACCAGGCGGCCGGCAGCGTCGTGCCGCGGCTCCACGGCCAGGAAGACCCAGCGCAGCAACCCGTCGGGCCGCACGATGCGGTGATCGAGCTCACCGGTGGCTTCGCCACGCAGAGCGGCCCGCAGCAGGTCCGACACCCGACTGCGGTCACTGGGGTGGACCAGGGCGAGGTGGCTGGCACGGGAGACCTCGAACGCGCCCGGGCTGGTCCCGTGGATGGCGTGCATACCTTCCGACCACTGCATGGACGAGTCGGAGGCGTCCACCACGAACCGGCCGGTGGCGGCCAGCGCCTCGCTGCGGCGCACCCGCTCCTCGCTCGCGGCCAACGTCTGCTGGGCGAAGACCTGCTCGGTCAGGTCGCGTACGACCACCGAGCACCCGACGACCGGACCGCCGTCGGGCCGGAGCGGGAGCACGGTCATCGATGCGGGGACGCCAAGCCCGGACGCGTGCCGCAGCTCGACGCGCACCTGCTGCAGGCTCTCGCCGGCAAGAGCCCGCCGGAGCAGGCCGGACCAGCCCTCGGGCTCGGCGAAGAACGTGTCGAGGGGCTGGCCGAGCACCGCGTCCGGCTCCTGGCCGAGCAGTCGCTGCGCGGCGCGGTTCCAGCTGCAGACCAGCCCGTCCTGGTCCAGTCCGACGACAGAACAGTCGGAGGCGTCCTCGGCCGCGAGCAGATGGGCCAACCGGGCAGAACCGTCCATCGTGGGCCTGAGCTTCCTAAGGTCGCGGGAACAGCGAGGTGCACGCATGGGGCGATCCCGAGCCCGGGCCGCTCCGGCTGCGCTACATCTCCCGCATCCTGAAGTACCTGGCGATGTCGGGCAGGGACTGCAGCACCGCAGCGGCCGACAGCACGAGCGCGACACTGAACAACGGCTTCATCGCAGCTCCTCCGTAGGGACCCGCGACGTGCCGGCCGGTCGACCGTTCCCGTCGCGTTGGGCTTGCGTACAGCAGTCGCATCGGCTCCTTGCCCGACCGCCTTGAGCCCGGCCTGACCCGCCGGGACCGGCCTGCACAGCCGACAGCCCGGTCCATGACGCGTGCGGCGGCGCTTCAGCCGCCGGCTCCGCACGCCGAGACAGGGTCACAGCACAGTGGGAGCGCTCGCGCATCCGGGGCGATCTGCGGCGACGACGATGGGCACGCCATGTCAGCTCCGGTCGCGGAGAAGGTGAGGTTCAACGTTGTCCCCGGCGAGTCCGCCGTACTGGTCGAGGCGCGCAGCAGTGTCGGTCCCATCGTGTTCGGCTCGATGGCGGCGCACGGCCGCATCGAGGCCGTCCTGCAGGAGGGCGTCCTCGACACGCACCACCCCACGACCGCGACGCTCGTCATCCCCGTCGCCTCCCTGGCTTCGGGCAACCCTCTGTACGACGCGGAGGTCCGCAGCCGGCTCGACGCCCGGCGGTATCCCGGCATCACCGCAGAGCTACGGTCCATCGCCCCGTCCAGCCCGGGGCGCTACGCGGTGACCGGGAGCCTGACCATCCAAGGCATGACGCGCGAGCTGTCCGGGGGGCTCGAGCTGTCGCTGCCCGGCACCGAGGTCGCGGTCGTGACCGGCACCCAGACGATCGACATCCGCGACTTCGCCATCGCCCTGCCAACCCTGCTCATGCTGAAGATCTATCCGGACGTGACGGTCCGGTTCCGCTTCCAGGCAGTCCGCGGCCCACTCCCCGACCGACACGGAGCCCGACATGATCGCACTGGCAGCCTTCTACTTCGGCTGGTCGATGGGCGCGCGCAACGGGCGCAAAGGGGTGGAGGAGGTGTCCGCGGCACTCACCTCGCTGCGCGAGTCCGAGGAGTTCGGGGCGCTCATGTCGGCCTTGCGCGGCCACCTCGGAAGCACGCTGCACCAGACGGCGGACTGGCTGCAGTCCCCGGACGCCGCCCCGCTCGGGGTCCCCGACGTCCTGGCCCGCGTCCGCGAGCTCGTGTTCCCCGCCGCCGACGCGTTCGGGGCCTTCGCGGCGCAGTCCGAGCAGCGCCGCACGTCCTGAGCGCAGCTCAGCCGGCTGCTGCCCCGCGAGGAAGGGACACCGCCAGGCCCACCTGCACCCTGTCCTGCACTTGCAGCGCGCCCAGGAAGGCCGAGTACGGCCGGATGCCGTACTCACTCTGGACGACCTGGGCCTGCGCGGTGAGTTGCCACGCCTCCCCGGTGCCGGTGACGAAGACCTCCGCCGTCGCGGCCCGGTCCCTGCCGGCCACGGACAGCCGCCCGCCGAGCGTGTAACCGTGCGACGTCGGCCTGACCCGATCGCTCTCGAACAGAACGCAGGGGTGCAGGTCCGCCTTCATCGCCAGGAGCGCGGTCCTGCGGATCGTGACTCGGTCGGCGTCGGTCAGCGGCAGCACTCCCCCCTCGCCCCCCAGGACCTCGAGACTGGGCAGCGCCGCCCGCAGCTGTGCGGCGACCGGCACCGGCCCGTCGAAGGTCACGCTGTCGTCCCAGTCCTGGAACGTCATCGTCAGCCGGTGACCCATCTTCGCGGCCCGTCCCTGCACGTCCGTCCGGACGCTCAGGGTGCCGTGGACGGGGCCGAACTTGACGACGTCCATGCCTGAAGCATGCGCCTCGCGGCTACCGAAGCCGTCTCACGTCAGCCGACGCACAGGTGCGTGGGTGTTGGGGTTGGCGAGAGCTGAGTACGTGGCGGCCGCTGCCGCGGGTGTGAGGTCGCGTCGGAGCGGGCCGTTGATGAGGAGGAGTGCTTCGTGGAAGCAAGCCCCTCGCCGCTCCGGAGGGGCGAGACCTCGTGGGGCGCGTCAACGACGCCATCAGGGCCTGCCGGGCTCGTGGGCGGTCTGGTGCACACCCACGGCTGGATGCGCCCGGACGGGTCCAACCTCGGCGGCGTCATGGGCGAGCTCGTGCCGCCCTTCATCGTCGAGGTCTGCACCGACCTGGGGCTGATCCTGCGCGCCCGCGGCATCGACACCGTCATCATCAGCGGGATCGCGACGAACCATCTGCTGCGAGACCACCGCCCGCGAGGCGGCGCAGCGCGACTTCCGCGTGCTGTTCCTGTCTGACGGTACGGCCACGAAGGAGATGAACGGTGTCCCAGCCACCGAGTTGCAGCGAATGTCACCACCGCCCTGTCAGCCGTTGCACCTGGCAGGCCCAGCAGTACGGGCGTCTGTGAGCAGATCTGTTAGCAAGATCGCTCGTGGACCCGGCAGCAAGCACCGCCCCAAGGCCGTAGCCGCCGCGGGTCCCTTCCTGGGCCGGCGGTCGGATTCGAACCGACGGCCTACCGATTACAAGTCCGCCCGTAGCAAATTCGTATTCTTTCGCGCGCGTCCGTCCGTGCAGGTCGGGGAGGCCAATCCGGCAGCAGGTGGCCTTGCTCGCACTCCCCCGAACAGCCGTGGATCGGCGTCGCTGGCACACAACTTGGCACACACGAGCGGCTCCCTCACGCGTCAGCCTTGAGCCCAGAGATCCATCGTCGATCTTAGCGCGCCAGTCAGATGATCTTGTTGGCTGGGGTGCGTGGGGCTGGTCGGGCTGTCGGCGTGCGGGAGCCGCCGGTCAGCCGGCTTGTCCGAGGTCCTGGTTGTCGGGGCGGTGTTGGGGTCAGCAGCGCATCGGGATCGCGTTGATTGTGTTCAGGGTGGCGGTGATGGCCGCGGCCGATGGCCGGCTCTGGGGTAGTCGCAGGCCCCGACGTCGTCCGCTGTGCACGAGCCGGCCGGGCATGGTGAAGACTTTGCGCCGCAGTGTCGCGGCGGTGGCGTGTTCAGGTCTGGGCCGGCGAGCTGATCGATGGCCCGGCCGAGGTTGTGCGCCATGACGGCTAGTCGTCGACGCCGGCTGCCCCTGCCGGGTAGACGTTGTGCTGGGTCGCGGGCAGCTGCGATCCCGCTCCCTTGACGCTCTGCCAGATGGCCGCGTTGAACGACTGCACGTCGATCCGGTCCTCGCGGCTGAGGTCCTGCCTCGCCGACGCCGCCGCCATCGGGGCGTCGGCGGCGTTGACCTTGCCGAAGTCGACGGACGGTCGGAGCACGTTGTACGGCCGGCTGTTGCGCGCCGAGGAGAAGGCCGCGCTCATCGGGGTGGCGTACGCGTCGAACTGCGTCAGCGGCCCGATGCCCTGCACCAGCTCCATCGTCCGCAGCATCGACGAGGTGCTGTAGAAGGTCGAGTCGACCTTGCCGGTCTGGGTGTAGGGGCTGATCACCAGGGCGGTCGTGCGGTGCCCGTCGACGTGGTCAGGCCCGTCCTGCGCGTCGTCCTCGGTGACCATGATCGCGGTCGAGTCCCAGAACTTCGAGTGCGACACCGCGTCGACCAACCGGCCCAGCGCCAGGTCGTTGTCCGCGACGTAGACCGCCGGGGTGGGCAGGCCGGGCGACGTCCCGACGGTGTGGTCGCTGGGCAGCCGCACGAACTGCTGCGCCGGCAGCTGCCCCGAGGCCTCGGACTTCCTGAAGTCCTTGAGCCACGTGTCGATGCGCCCGGGGCCGCAGGTCGGCTTGAGCGGTGTGAAGGTGCCCGAGCTGTCCGGGCAGGCCATGTCGAAGCCCGGGTAGGCGGGGTTGGTTCCGGACTGCAGCACCGGGTCGGTCGCCCGGCTCATCCCGGCCGCGTCCGTCCGCACGTAGAAGCCGTAGTTGCGGAAGGACTTCCCGGCCTGGGCGAGCCGGGTCCAGAGGTAGCCGTTGTCCACGTTGCGGTTCGGCACGATCGCCGGGTCGGAGTTCTCCGACGGGTAGAGCGGGCCGCGGCCGGAGTAGAGCTGCGGCCACTGCTGCTCGGCGAACGGGTTGCTGTTGGCGGCCGTCGTCCAGTTCCAGCCGTTGGCGCTGACCTCGGCGTCGGCGTAGAAGTTGTCGAAGGTGACGAACTGCTTGGTCAGCGCCCGCTGGTTCGGGGCGGCGTCGTCGTCGAACAGCGCCAGCGAGGGGTCGCCGTTGCCGCGCTTGAGGTCGCCGAACATCTGGTCGTACGTACGGTTCTCCTTCACCACGTAATCACGTGCTTGATCGGGCTGTCCTGCCCGACCCGCCGCGGGATGACCGAGCCGTCACTGGCGTCGCGCACCTGGCCGCGCTCGTCGAAGCCTTTGTTGTTCACCACCTGCTCCGAGCTGCGGTCCAGGTCGGCCTGCGCCAGCGGCTCCTTGACCGTCGACAGCAGGCCCGCCTGCATCGAGCCGATGTACTGGTCCTCCGCGGTGCTCGGCTGGTAGGGCCCGGGGTGCCGGGGCCCGTCGTTGGGGCCGGCGCCCAGGCCCTTCGCGCTGGTGACCCACAACCGCCCGTCCCGGACCTGCAGGCTGCTCGGGTACCACCCGGTCGGGATCATGCCGACCGACCGGCCGCTGCCCAGGTCGACCACGTCCACGTCGTTGTTGCCGGAGTTCGCGACGTACAGCCGGCCGCCGTCGCCGGACAGCGCCAGCGCCACCGGGTTGCTGCCGACCTTGGCGTCGGGGTAGGGCGACAGGTCGATCGTGCCGGCCACGGACGAGGACGCCGCGTCGAGCACGCTGACGGTGTCGCTGTCACCGTTCGCGACGTACAGCTGCCGGCCGTCCGGCGACAACAGCAGGCGGTTGGGGTGCGTCCCGACCCGGACCGTCGAGCGCTGCACAGGAGCCGCGCCACGCAGGTCCACCACGGACACGGTCTGCGCGCCCTGGTTGGCCACCCACGCGCGGGTGCCGTCCTTCGACACCGCCACGCCGTACGGGTAGTGCCCGACACCAGTCGTACGCACCTGGCCGGAGGCGACGTCGACGGTGCTGACCGCGTCGTTGAGCTGGTCGGCGACGACGAGGCGCTCGCCGTCGGGGGTCACCGCGATGCCGGCCGGGAACGGCGTGCCGGCGGCGCCCGGGGTGGTCGGGAGCTTCAGGGCGTCGGCCTCCCGCAGCCGGCCCAGATGGACCCGGAAGACGTGCACGACGTGGCTGCCGCCGCCCGAGACGTAGACCCGGTCGCCCTTGGGGTTGAAGACGGCGCCACCGTAGACCGACTGCGGGCTGGTGTAGCGGAAGGTCTGCACCAACAGGCCGGTCCGGGTGTCGACGACCTGGACGCTCTGCGTGCCCTGCCCGGCGTTGACGATGACGAGCGTCGAGCCGTCCGGCGACATGGCACTGGCCAGCGGCAGATTGCCCAGGCGGGTCGTGTTGCCGGCCGGCGTGACCCGGTAGCCGTGCGAGGTGATGGCGGTGCCGCCGGGTCGCGGGCCGGCGGTCCTGGTCGGGTCGAGGGCCAAAGCGCCGCCCGCGGTCAGCAGACCGAAGGCAACGACTCCCACCGCGACCTTGCCGGACCGGCCGGCCACCCAGCGGGCTGTACGTGCTCGGGACATGGCTCCTCCACCCGGGCGCCGGCTCGCCGCTTCCGTGCGACGACGCCGACTCCGCGGGCGGTGACGCTAGGGACATGAGCGGCCACCGCAGGAAAGCAGCCGGTGAACTCTGAGCGTCGGCTGGGTGGTGCGCACCGGACGTTCATCCCCCTGTCGCGCTGCGGACGCCCGGCGGCGGCAGGGTGTCGTCGTGCTCCCGGAGACCGCACCGCTCCCGGCGCCCGCCGTCGCCGCCGGCGGCCTCGTGCTCGAGGCCGACGGGTTGGGCAAGCGCTACGGCCCGCGCCCGGCGCTGTCGGGCCTGGACCTGCAGCTGGCCCCCGGGCAGGTGCACGGCCTGGTGGGGCGCAACGGGGCCGGCAAGTCCACGCTGCTGCGGATGCTGCTGGGCCTGACCGCGCCCGACGAGGGGCGGCTGCGGGTGCTCGGCCGCAGCGGCGGCGGGGGCGAGGGCGTCGCCGGGTTCGTCGGGAGCCCCCGGTTCTGGCCCTACCTGGACGTCCGGCGCACGCTGCAGCTGCTCTGCGAGCTCGACGGGCGTCGAGGCACCGACCGGGTGGCCGGCCTGCTGAGTCTGGTGGGCCTGGAGGACCGCGCCACCCAGCGGGTCTCGAGCCTGTCCACCGGCGGTCGGCAGCGCCTCGGGCTGGCCGCGGCGCTGCTGCGCGCACCCCGGCTGCTGCTGCTCGACGAGCCCGCCACCGGCCTGGACCCGGCCGGTGCCCGCGACCTGCGCACCGTGGTCTCCCAGCTGGCCGACAGCGGCGTGGCCGTGCTGCTCAGCAGTCACGACCTGACCGAGGTCGCGGACCTGTGCCACACCGTCACCGTGCTGCGCGAGGGACGCACGGCCTGGTCCGGCAGCCTCGCCGACCTGCGGGTCGCGGCGGGTGACCCGGTGGTGGCCGTGACCACCAGCGACGACGCCCGGGCCCGCACCACGGCCGCGGCCAGCGCGGGCGTCGCCCTGCTCCCGGGCGCCGAGACCGGCGTGGGGCTGCAGGTCCGGGCCGGGGAGCAGGCGCTGGACGCGTACGTCCTGGCGCTGGCGCGCGAAGGCGTCGCGGTGCGCACCCTGCGCCCGGAGGACGACGTGCTGGCGCGCACGTTCTTCGAGCTCACGGCAGCGCCGGCATGAGCGGCGTGCGCTCGGTGTACCGGGTGGAGGTGGAGAAGCTGCTCGCGCAGCGCCGCACCTGGCTGGTCGCGGCCGCCTGCCTGCTCGCCGCACCCGCGCTGCTGGCCATGCTCCCGCTGTCCAGCGGGTTGCCCACCGACACGCTGTTCGGCCGGCAGCTGCGCGACACCGGCTTCGCGACGCCGCTGCTCCTGCTCACCTTCTGCGGCCTGTGGGTCCTGCCGATCCTCAGCGCGCTCGTCGCCGGTGACATCTGCTCCAGCGAGGACGCCTACGGCACCTGGCAGCTGCTGCTGACCCGCTCGGTCAGCCGCTCGCAGGTGTTCGCCGGCAAGGCGCTGGCGGCCGCGACCTGGGCCCTGCTGACCGGCGCGCTGCTGGCGGGAAGCAGCCTGCTCGCCGGGGTCCTCGTCGTCGGCACGCAGCCCCTGCTCGACCTGTCCGGTGCCGCGCTGCCGGCCGGGCGGGCGACCCTGCTCGTCCTGGCCGGCTGGGCGACCGCGCTGCCCCCCGTCCTGGCCTGCACCGCGCTGGCGCTGCTGCTGTCAGTGGCCGCCCGCAACAGCGTGGTCGGGACCGTGGGGGCGGTGGTGCTGGTGCTGCTCATGCAGCTCGGCTCCCAGTTCGGCCCGCCCGGTCCGCTGCGCAATGCGCTGCTGCCGACGGCGTTCGGCGCCTGGCACGGACTGCTGCTGCAGACGCCCACGTACCGCCCGCTGCTGATCGGCGTCCTCGTGAGCTCCGTCTGGACCCTCGGCTGCCTTCTCGCTGCCAGGTCGCTGCTGCTGCGTCGAGACGTGGCCGTGGCATGAGGGACCTGGCATGAGGTACCTGGCATGAGGGACCTGGCATGAGGGACCTGGCATGAGGGCGCGGGCGGCTGCCGGCCTGCTCGCGGCCCTGGCCGGGGCCGGCTGCTCCTCAGGCCCGGCCGGACGCGCGGCCCTGGAGGACACGGTCGGGCCGCAGTTCGCCAGCCTGTACCAGCGGCAGCAATCCCTGCTCGAACGGATCCCGCCGTCCCGCACCCAGGTGGCGGCGGGCGCCACCTGCGACCGCGGCGGTCCTGCCGTGGCGGACGAGGGCGCCGGGGACGACTGGACCTGCCTGGTGTCCTACACCGACGCCGACGGGACGGCCCGGCAGGCGCCGTACGAGCTGGCCTGGGCCGCGGACGGCTGCTACCGGGCCGACGGGCCGCCCGGGCTCGTCGGACAGCAGCGGATGCGTACGCCGGCGGGGGACGCCGTCACCAACCCGCTCTACGCCTTCGACGGCTGCGTGCCGCAGACGTAGCGGACGGAGCTCGAGGCCCCCCCTTGCGCGATCCGCGCAACCCCCGGCTGCAGCAGGTGCAGCACGCGCCACACCCGATCGGAGGCGGCCAGCACCGTGGTGGCGCTGCTCGAGCGTCATCGCGAACCCCGCCGTTCAGCCTCAAAGACTGGGGTGCAGCGTCGTGGGCCGCGGACCCCTACAAGCGTGGGTTCTGCGGGGTCCCGCCTGCGAGCAACGGGGACTTCGCCTGGATCCAGCACATGCTGTCCTCCATGAGTCCCAAGAGAGGACGCGTCGGCGTCGTCATGCCGCATGGGGTGCTCTTTCGGGGCGCAGAAGAGGCGCGGATCCGCGAGTGCATCGTGAAGGGCGACATGTTGGAGGCCGTGATCGGACTGCCAACCAACCTCTTCTACTCGACGAGCATCCCAGCGTGCCTGCTGATCTTCAGAGCCAAGAAGGCAACCGAGCGCAAGGACTCGGTCCTGTTCGTGGACGCCTCGCAGCAGTACGTCAAGGGGAAAAACCAGAACCACCTCGCACCCGAGGTGATCGAGGACGTCGTGTCCGCGTACCGCAGCGAGCCGGCAGGGGTGCCGAGCCGCCTCGTGCCCCTGTCGGAGCTGAAGGAGCGGTACTGGGACCTCAACGTCGCCCGGTACGTAGGGCATGCGGCCGCAGAAGCGGTCGCCGTAGCGGACGTACTGGGGCGAGTGCGACAGGCAAGGTTGCTCCTCGATGAAGCCGAGGACCGCCTGGACCAGCTGCTCCGGAAGGCGGGCTATGAGTAGCGGTTGGCGCGCCACGACACTAGGAGCCGTTGCGGACATCAGGATCGGGGCGCACGCCGCCGCGGAACTGCCCGGAGTACTGGACCTCGGACCTGACCCGGCCGTTCTGCAGCATCGCGGACATGAAGGCGCTTGCGATCGACCCACTCGTGTTCTCTCTGCTGCGCAGCCTGACCGACGTCGTCCTCGTCGGCGGCCGGACCGCCCGTGCCGAGGGCTACCGGCCGGTGCGCGTCACCGCGGAGCGACAGCGCGACCGACTCGCTCGCGGACAACGGGCCACGCCGCTCGTCGCGGTCGTCACCCGAGGGCCGGGGCTTCCCCCCGGCTCGCCGCTGCTCGCCGAGGGAGCCGGCACGCTGCTGCTGACGACCGCCGCGGGCGCCCGCGCCGCCCCGGAGGGGCTGACGGCCGTCGTCGCCGGGCGGGACCACGTCGACCTGCGCGCCCCCTCGCCGAGTTGCGGGCCGGCGGCTTGGCCCAGGTGCTCTGCGAGGGCGGCCCGGCGCTGGCCGGTGCCCTCGTAGCGGCCGGCCTCGCCGACGATCTGTGTCTCACCACGAGTCCCCTGCTCGCCGGGGGCGGGGGCCGCGGCTGCTTCGACGTCGCCGCCGGGTGCGACTGCGGCATCTGCTGCACGAGGACGGTCACCTGCTGGCACGCTGGACCCTGGAGCGGTCGTGAGCCCAGCCGGGCAGGCCGCAGGGCCGCGAGCGCGTGCTCGCGGCCCTGCGGGTGATGCCGGGGCGTTAGCTCTTGCGGCAGATGCCCTGCGCGCCAGAGAGCTTGGCGTTCGGGACGAAGCCGTACCTCACGATCGTGGCGTTGAACGCCCCGCTGCACAGCGCGCCCGGGCCGGCCGCGTCGAAGCCGACGAAGCGCAGCGCGTCCCGGTAGCTCGGCGAGCGGACATCCAGGACGTGGAACACGTCGCGGGCGCCCGGGAAGGAAGTGCTGCGGTAGACCCGCGTGTTGGGCGCGAACGACCCGTCGGCCTTGCGCAAGACCGGGTTCTTCCCGCCGATCGCACCGATCCGGGCGCCTGCCCGCACGTCGGCCTCGACGCGGTTGGCCTGGGCAATGTACTGCGCGGCGGAGTACGGCGCGATGGCCCGGCTCCGGGCACCTGAGGGGATCGTCGTGCCGGTGTTCTCCTGGAAGGTCTTGACCGCCGGGCAGTTGGTCCTGGAGATGGTCGACGGGTCGAAGCCGAGCACCGAGGTGATGAAGAACGAGCGGGTGCCCGAGCCGTCCTGGGGGAGGTAGCGCTGGATCGGGCCGGCCCCGCCGCCGACCTGACTGAAGTTGACGAACGTGCAGTTGTAGATGCCGCGAAGCTGCGCCAGCGTCAGGTTCTTCGGCGCCGGGCCGCTCGCGAACGTCGAGTAGCTGACCGCGTCGCGAGCGAAGCCGTAGTACTCGAAGGTCGCCGGGTCGGTGGAACCCCGCCCGGATGACGAGCGCGCGATGTCGATGCAGCCGTCGCCGTTGTCGGCCGAGGCCTGGAGCGCCGCCTTACCGGCCGACGAGCCGTTCGGGGCGGCGAACTGGCCGGGGCCTGGGGTGTTGGAGTAGGTGCGGGCGCCGCAGAAGGCATCGGCCGGCACGGTCACGGTGCCGGGCGCGAAGGCCGGGATGTTCACGGCCTTGTCCCTCGGTGCCGGGTTCTTGAAGAACGTGTTGTACTTGTTCGCGAGGACGGTGTCGACGTCCTGGATGGTGTCCGAGCCGGCGAGCGCCAGCACGTTCGTCTGACCGTTCGGCGGCGGAACCGCCCACGCCGACGTCGCGCCGAGCGACAGGGACACGAGAACGCCGGTGAACACGGCGGCGGTGCTCAAGGTACGAAGCTTCACTGGTCCTCCTGTACGGGATTCGCGGGCCGATCGGCCCTGCGGCCCAAGGACAACAGGGCCGGGTGGACGGGGCGGCGCCTGCAGGTGAACTACCGACGCAGTGCCGGCGTCCAGATGCCGTCCGGCTGGCTCGCCCGCGCTCAGGACCACGCCGGCAGCAGTGAGGAGGCGGCGAGCGCGGTGAAGATCAACAGTGCCACCAGCGCGGGGGTGGTGACGACGTAGGTGGCGAGCACCGACCAGCGCCGGTAGAGCATCGTCGCCAGCACGGCGGTGCCGGTATAGGCGAGGGCACACAGCGCGACCAGGGGGAGCGCCGAGCTGTCGTTCGAGCGTCCTTCCTGGCCGCCCGCCCGGCCGTTTTGCGGGCTGGGCGTGAAAGGCCGGGTCTTGAGCTCGGCGACCACGACCGTGCCCCGATCGGACGACCACGGCAACCGGCTGGCCGAGGTCACGAGGGTCAGCCGGTCGTCCGGCGACGCGTCGGCGACCGCGTCGGTCACCCGCACCGAGCGGGTCACCGACTGCACGACGTACAGCGACTGGCCCTGCGTGGTGGTGGCGACCACCTCGTCGCCGACCCGTAGCTCCTGGACGCGCGCGAACGACCGCCCGTACATCGCGCGCCGGCCGGCCAGGACGCAGTTGCCGGGCTGCCCGAGCCCGGCGGTGCCGGGCAGGTGGCCGGGGGCCGTGCGCGTGCGGGACGGGTCGACGCCCTCCATGACGACCTGCTGCAGGTCCAGCCGACCCACCTGGAGCAGGGCCACGGCGTCACCGACCGCGGGGCTGCGGGTGACGGGCGGCGCGCCGAGCAGGCTGTCGCTGACCGCTCCGACAGCCTGCGAGACGTCCTCGCGCAGCGCCCGGAGCAGGTCTCGCTGCTCGCGGGCGGCGGTCAGCGGACCGACGAGGTAGGCCACCAGGGCGAGCCCTGCCACGGTGGCGACGGTCCACCAGGCGGTTGCCACGGCGACGGCCCGGACATCGGGGCCGCCGCGGGTGGACGGCGGTGGCGTGGGTGCGGGCGGCAGTGGCGCGGGCGCGGCCGAGGGCTCGGCAGGTGCGGCTGACGGCGCCGGGGGCGGGAGCGGCGGGCCACTGGTCACCAGGGGCGCGTTCACGTCGCCCCCGCACCGAGGGGGAGCCGGCGGCGCAGCCCAGCTACCCGCCGCAGGGCGCCCTCGGCCACGCCACGCGGGGAGGGGCCCCGGCCGCCCGAGGCGAGGCCTGCGGTCGACAGCGCCGCGACCAGCAGGGCCAGCCCGGTGAGCGGCAGGGCGACACCGCCGGCCACCGGCACCCCCCCGAACCGAGGGACGGCCGCCTCGATGCGGTCCGCGGCCGCCGCGACCGCCGGCGCGCTGGCCGGCTGCGGGGCGGTGGCACCTGCGGCCCGGGACGAGCCGCCGGCCGTTCCGGAGGCGCCGGGGGTGCCGTACGTGCCCAGGCCGTCGGACCTGCCGGAGGAGCCGCCATCCGGCCCGAAGCCCGAGGCACCGGGGCCGGTCGCCGATCCGGCGTCCACGGTCCCGCCGGACGTCGCGCCGCCGGACGGCGCCGGCGACGGCGTGGCCACGGGGGCGCATGGCCCGGTCGCCGGGCCGGTGCCGACCTTGGCGATCGCGGCGGCGGCGAGCGCCTTCAGCTCCGGGGTCAGCGGCGCCATTCCCGGGGGTAGCGCGGACTGCCCGGGGCCGGTGGCGTAGGTGAGAAAGGAACGCAGTCGGTCCTGCTGGGCCGTCCGGGGCAGGCAGTCCTCGGTGAGCAGCGGCGCCGCGGGCACCACCGCATACTCCACGAAGGTCATCGGGTAGGCGCCGCCGGTCGGTGCCTTCAAGGCGAGCACGCCCTTGTCGTCCGGCACCGCGCCGGCCGACGCGGCCTGCAGCGCGGCCGGTGTCGGGGCGACGTAGTTGCCCGAGGCGTTGGCGACCTTGGCGGCCGGCAGCCGCAGGTCCGCCATCGTCGAGGCGTCACCGACGAGGAAGCGCACGCAGCCCGCGGCCAGCCGCCTCTTGTCCTCGTTGTCGGGCACCGAGCGGAAGGGGCACGCCAGCGCCCCCGGCAGCTGCCCGGGGATGTCCTTGGCGAGGATGGCGGAGTACAGCGAGTTGACGGTGCTGGCCGCGGACGTCAGCTGCGGCAACGCGGTGTTGTTGCTCTTGTTGCCCGTGTCGACCAGCGGGTCGAAGGACGAGGTCACGCCGATCTGCTCGCCGACCCGCTTCAGGACACGGTTCGGGTCGCTGGCGGGGTAGCGCCACTCGGCCGGTGCTGCGGCGGCGAGGAAGGACGACAGCGCGGCGGGAGCACTGTCCGGCCCGGTCGGGTAGGTGACCGTCGGGGCGGCGTTGAGCGGCAGGCCGAACAGCGACGGGTCGAACCCCTTGAGCACGTCGTTGCCCGGGAGCCGCATCAGGTCCTGGCCGAGGGTGTTCTCGCCGACCGGCTGTCCGTCGAGACCGTTCTTGGACGGGAAGTCGTGGACGACGACCCGGGCCGCGTCGGCGGCTCGCAGCGACAGCGGCGGGAGCGGCTGGCCGTAGACCTTCTGGCCGGGGTAGAGCGAGTCCTGGGGCGGCGGGGCGCCGACCTGCGCGAGCACCGTCGCCGACAGACCGAGCGGGACGAGGACGCGCCCCGCCGACGGCGGGGGGGCGTCCGTCGCAGCCAGCAGGCTGGAGCCCGCGACCGCCAGATCGGCGCTGGTCCCGACGCCGCTCACGCTGGGCTCCCCGGTCGCGACGTAGTTGACCGGAAGCGCGGCCGGCGCCGCCGTGCACAGGCCCCGGTTGAGCGTCGACAGCAGCAGCTGCCCGCGCTCAGGTCCGACGGCGGGGACGGTGGCGACATCGCTCGCCGAGCAGCCGGACGCCACCGTGCCGTAGGGCGCGGGGCGCACCGTCAGCGACGAGAGGTCGACCCAGCTCGCGGTGTCCTGGCCGGGCGCGACCGTGCTCAGCACCGAGAAGCCGATCGAGCACGGGTCGGCCGGGCCGCAGGTCAAAGACTTCACGGTGTCCGTACGCCCGTCGGCGTAGAACAGGTAGTAGGCGACGTTGCCGGTGGACTTCCCGCTGCCCACCAGATAGTCGACGGTGACCGTGCCGTCCTTCGCGGGGTAGAGCTTGCGGACCTGGCTGGAGGCCGCGAGGTTGAGGCCGGTCACGGTGTCGACGGCTCCCGGCAGCCCGCTGTCGAACGACGCGTAGCAGGCCAGCGGCAGCTGGGGGCCGCTGGCCAGGTCCTTCACCGGGACCGGGAACGGGCTCGGGCAGTTGCCGACGAAGTCGACGAACTGCGTCTTGTCCAGACCGCGGAAGACCAGGTGCACCCGGTCGCCGGACCGCACGGTCGACAGGTCGGCCGGCGTCACGGTCACCGACAGACCGCCCGGACCGGGGATCGTCCGACCCTCCGCGGCCGCGGCCACCGGGGCAGGATCGACCGCGCCGGTGCTCGCGCCCAGGTACGTCCCGAGCGCGAGCAGCAGCGCGGCGCGGTAGGCGAGGCGGCGGGCAGGTCGACGTACAGGCATGCAGGACCCTCCCGGGTTCGCGGTCGGAGCGAAGGCTCGCGGACCTCGACGGCGCCGGTCAAGGTGCCGCGGGCGTCACCGGGCACTGTTCTCCGGTGCTCCACCTGCTGTTCACGGCGCCGCCGCCGGACCCCGCCGAGGCGCTGGCAAGGTGGGTCCCGCGGGGCCGGCGGCTCCACGACTCCCGTGTGCGCCCATGAGGGGAAGGGACGGCCGTGACGACGCTCGACATCCCACCGCCGGCACCGGCCGGCCGGCGGCACCCGGTCGACAACCCGTCCCGGGCTGACCGGGTCTTCACCCGGGTGACCCGCGCGTCGGGCCTGCTCGTCCTGCTGCTGCTGGTCCTCATCGCGGTCTACCTGCTGCTGCAGGCCCTGCCGGCCTTCCGCTACGCCGGCTGGTCGTTCTTCACCACGGTAGAGTTCAACACCAGCAGCCTCCCACCGGTCCTCGGCGTCCTCGGGCTGGTCGTGGGCACGGTCGTCGTCGGCGTCGTCGCCGTCACGATCGCCGTCCCGGTCAGCGTTCTCACCGCCCTGTTCATTACCGACTACGCCGGCCGCCGGCTCCGCTCGCTGATGATCGGCCTGGTCGACCTGCTCGCGGCGATCCCGAGCCTGCTCTACGGGCTGTGGGGATTCGCCTACCTCTCCGACAAGATCCCGCCGGTGTCGCGCTTCCTTTCCGACGCCCTCTCCTTCCTGCCGTTCGCGCGGGTTGACGCGGGTGCGCTGCTGCTCTCGTCGTACTTCATCGCGGGGCTCGTGGTCTCGCTCATGACGCTGCCGATCATCACCTCCGTGGTGCGGGAGGTCTTCGCGCAGGCCCCACCGGGCGAGAAGGAGGCAGCGCTGGCGTTGGGCGCCACCCGCTGGGGGATGATCCGGCAAGTCGTGCTGCCGTTCGGCCGGGGCGGCATCGTCGGCGGGTCCATGCTCGGGCTCGGACGGGCGCTCGGCGAGACGATCGCGGTGTCCCTGCTGCTGCCGCAGGTGCCGATCGCCGCGGTGCACCTGTTCCAGTACGGCGGGGCCACCACCGCCGGCTACATCGCGACCAACAGCGGCGCGACGGGGCTCGGCCTGGCCGGCCTGCTGGCCGCGGGCTTCGTGCTTTTCCTGTTCACCCTGACCACCAACTTCACCGCCGCGGTCGTCATCGCCCGCAGCCGCTCCGGTGCGGGCGTCGACGCATGACCACGGTTGTGGCGCCGCCGGCCGTCCCCGCGGTCGTGGCCCGCCCCCCGGTCCGCCGCCGGCCCGGCTCGTGGGGCTTCGCCGACGTCGCGTCGCTGCTCGGCTGCGCGCTCGCCCTCGCAGTGTTCGTCGCCATGGTCAGCACGGTCCTGGTGGACACCCCCGGCTGGCTCGCCGACCTGCTGCTGTGGTTCGTGCTGTTCCTCGGGGCCTACTACGTCGTCAGCACCGAGCGGCTCGGCCGGCTCGCAGCCGTCGACCGGCTCGTCGCGGTCGTGGTCGCCGCCGGCGCGCTGCTGCTGGTCGTGCCGCTGACCAGCCTGCTGGTCTACGTCTTCGCCCGGGGCCTGCCCGACCTGCGGCTGTCCTTTCTCACCCACGACATGACCGGCGTGACGCCGCAGCAACCCGCCACCGCCGGGGGCGGGTTGCACGCCCTCGTGGGCACGCTCGAGCAGGCCGCGCTCGCGCTGCTTTTGGTGATGCCGCTCGGGGTGCTGTGCGCGGTGTTCCTGCACGAGACGCGCAGCCGGCTGCGGCGGCCGGTACGCATCGTCGTCGACGCCATCAGTGGCCTGCCGTCGATCGTCGCCGGCCTGTTCATCTACTCGGCGCTCATCCTTTCGAACCCGGTGGACACGCCGTTGTTCGGCTTCAACGGCCTCATGGCCAGCCTGGCGCTGTCGCTGGTCATGCTCCCGACGGTGACCCGCACCGTGGAGGTCGTGCTCCGCCTGGTACCCGACGGGCTGCGCGAAGCCTCGCTCGCGCTCGGCGCCAGCCGGGCCAGAACGGTATGGAGCGTGGTGCTCCCGACGGCCCGCTCGGGGGTGACGACGGCGGTCGTGCTGGGGTTGGCCCGCATCGTCGGCGAGACCGCTCCGCTGCTGTTCACCTCCTTCGGCAGCGACCTGCTCAACGGCAACCCGTTCGCCGGCTCGCAGGAGAGCCTGCCGCTGTTCGTCTACCGCAACGTCAAGAGCGCGCAGCAGTCCGAGGCCGACCGTGGCTTTGTCGGCGCGGTCGTCCTCATCCTGGTCGTCCTCGTCCTGTTCGTCCTCGCCCGCGCGCTGGGCCGTGACCGCTCCTCGCGCAGCGGCCGGCGACGCATCTTCCGGAGGCCCGCGTGACCGCTCAGCCCACGGCGCTACCGGCTGGTGGCGGCCCCGACGCCGCACCGGAGCGTGTTGCCCGAAGACCCGTCCAACTGGTCGGCGGCCCACCCCCCGGGGCCTCCGCCATCGAAGCCCGCGGCGTGTCGGCCTGGTTCGCTGACCGGCTCGTGCTCCGCGACGTCGACCTGCTGATGCCCGCGCAGGAGGTGACCGCGCTCATCGGCCCGTCCGGCTGCGGCAAGTCGACCTTCCTGCGGATCCTCAACCGCATGCACGAGCTCGTTCCCAGCGCGAGCCTCGCCGGCGAGGTGCTGCTCGACGACGAGGACGTCTACGCCAACGGGCAGCGCCCCCAGAAGGTGCGCGCGCGGATCGGCATGGTCTTCCAGAAGCCCAACCCGTTCCCCGCCGCCTCCATCCGTGACAACGTGCTGGCCGGCCTCAAGCTCGGCGGCATCAAGACCGACCGCAAGCAGGACCTGGTCGAGCACAGCCTGACCCGGGCCGGCCTGTGGCGGGAGGTCCGCGACCGGCTCGACGCGCCGGGCGGGGCCCTGTCCGGCGGGCAGCAGCAGCGCCTGTGCATCGCCCGCTCGCTGGCGGTGCGGCCGAACGTCCTGCTCATGGACGAGCCCTGCTCGGCGCTCGACCCGACCTCGACCCGACGGATCGAGGAGACCATCGCCGAGCTCGCCAGCGAGGTGACCGTCGTGATCGTCACCCACAACATGCAGCAGGCGCAGCGGGTCTCGCACTCCTGCGCGTTCTTCCTCGCCGCGGAGAACGAGCCCGGCTACGTCGTCGAGCACGGCCCGACGGCCAAGATGTTCCACAACCCCGACGATCCCCGCACCCTCGACTACGTCAGCGGCAGGTTCGGGTGAACGCCCGCCGCCGCTCGGGCCTGTCGGCGCTGCTCGTCCTGTGCGCCGCGCTGCTCGGCGGCGCCGCCGGGCAACCGGCGCTCGCCGCACCCGCGAGCGTGCTCGGCTCCGGGTCCAGCTACGTCAACCTGGCGATGAACCAGTGGAAGGCGCAGGCCGGGCAGCCGGTGCAGTACACCCCGTCGGGCTCGCCCAACGGTATGAGCCTCTACAAGGCGGGGGTCGGCGCCTTCGCCGGCACCGAGGCGGAGTTCAGCTCGCTGCAGATCCTGGATCAGGACGTGACGCGCGGCTTCCAGTACGTCCCGGACGTCGCCGGCGCGACGGCGATCATGTACAACCTCGTCGAGAAGTCCGGGCAGAAGGTCGACTACCTGCACCTCGACCCGGCGACGGTCGCCCGCATCTTCATCGGCAGGATCACACGTTGGTCCGATCCTGCCATCTCGGCGACCAACAAGGGCATCGTCTTCCCCGACGAGCCCATCCAGGTGGTGCTGCGCGGCGGCCAGTCGGGCACCACCGCGCTGTTCTACGATTTCGTCTCCTCCACCCTCGGGCAGGAGTACGTCGACTGGTACGAGGGCAACGGGTGCGGGAGCGCGCGCATCCGTCCGGTGCAGATCCTGTGCCAGAACGCCAACGCGTTCCCGGGCAAGGAGCCCGTGAAGTTCAACGACTCGCAGCAGATCGCCCAGTTCGTCGGCAACGACCGGGTCGGCAGGTTCGCGATCGGCTTCGACGAGTTCGGCTACGCCAAGAGCGAGCGCGTCCCGGCGGCCTGGATCCGCAACGCCTCCGGCGCCTACGTGCAGCCCTACGCGGAGAACATCTCCGCCGCGATGGAGTCCGCGACCCTGCGCCCGGACCTGTCACAGGAGCTGTCCGGCGTCTATACCAGCCGCAACCCCAAGGCCTTCCCCATCTCGGCCTACTCCTACATCACCCTCCCCTGCGCGGCGAGCACCGACCGCCCGACCTGCAAGGGCGCCTACGCCGACCCGGGTCAGACCGAGACGATGGCTGGTTTCCTGAGCTACATCGCCTGCGACGGCCAGACGGCCATGGCAACGCTCGGCTACTCCCCGCTTCCCCCCAACCTCTCGCAGGAGATGGCGAACTCGGTCGGCCGGCTCACGGCGCAACCAGCGAAGGTGCTGACGAGCGGCAACTGCGCCAACCCGCGGTTCCGCGGGAGCCTCGGGGCCGGCGCGTCGAGCCCGTGCGACCCGTTCGTGTGCGGCGCGGCTGCCGGGGCGAGCTCGGGTGGCGGGGGCCCGGCGACCGGGTCCGCGCCCGGCGCGACCGGCGGCGGCGCCGGTCCGGCCGGCGCTGGAGGGCCGGGTGCGTCCCGCGCTGCGGGCGGCCGGGGTGCGGGCGGGCCGGCTGCCGGCGGGCCGGGTGCGGGCGGGCCGGCTGCGGGCGGGCCGGGTGCCGGCGGCCCGGGTGCGGGCGGGGCGCCCGGCGCAGCGCCGGGCCGTGCCGGGTCCGGCACCGACGCGGTCGGGGGCGGGTCGGCGGCGGACTCCTGGCGGCAGGCAGCACCGGTCGCCTTCGACGCACCCAAACCGCACGAGAGCTTCGGCGCGGGGCCGCTGCTGCTGCTCGTCGGCGCGGTGCTCCTTCCCTGGCTGGCTGCCGTGCTCACCCGACGGCGCCGCGCGCGCCGCTCCCCCGGCTGACCCGCTCACCCGCCCGCGACCGCGGGACCCGCGCCCGATCCTCTCAGCGAATCGGAGTCGACCGGGACGGCAAGCTCGGGCAAATCCTGGCCGGCGGTGTGCGCGCTGAGCAGGCGCTGACCGGTCGGGTCGGGTTCGAACAGCAGAACGGCGAGGGCGTCGGTGATGTCGCGGGCAGCGCTGGAGATCGCGGTGCGCGCATCGCTGCCGGTCAGCACCGAGCTAGCGCACCGCCGGACGTGGTGAGTCGTCATCACGCTCTTCGCCTCGCTCGCCATAGGGGAGGACGCATGATCGTTGGCGTCTGTTCACCGAACACGTCCCCGGACGACCTCGGCGCGTCGCCCAGCGTCGGGCACCGTGGCGGCATGCGCGTGGCCATCGTCTCCGAGTCCTTTCTCCCCCAAGTCAACGGCGTCACGAACTCCGTCCTGCGGGTCTGCGAGCAGCTGGAACGACACGGCCACGATGTCCTGGTGGTCGCTCCCGGCCCCGGCCCACAGCGCTACGCCGGCGCCCGGGTCATCAGGACGCCGTCCATCCCGCTCCCGGGCTACCGCGACTTCCGCCTCGCCCGCCCCTGGGTGGGGCTCGTGGCCGCCCTCGAGGGCTTCTCGCCGGACGTCCTGCACCTGGCGAGCCCCACCGTCCTCGGCGCACAGGCCGGCTTCCTCGCCAGGCGGATGGGGCTGCCGGTCGTCGCGGTCTACCAGACCGACCTGGCCGGTTTCGCGTCCCGCTACCGGCTCGCCGGGGCGGAGCGGGCGGTGTGGACCTGGTTGCGCCAGGTGCACAGCGTCGCTGCCCGCACGCTGGCCCCCAGCCGGCACGCGGTCGACGTGCTCACCACGCACGGTGTCGAACACGTCGCGCGCTGGGCGCGCGGTGTGGACCTGCAACGCTTCACCCCCGCTGCCCGCAGCGAGCGGTGGCGCCGCCGGGTCGCTCCGGGCGGTCAGGTCGTCGTCGGCTACGTCGGTCGCCTCGCCGCCGAGAAGGAGGTCGAGCTGCTCGCGGGCCTCGCCGACGAGCCCCGCCTCCAGCTCGTGGTCGTCGGCGACGGGCCGCAGCGGAACTCGTTGCAGAAGAGGATGCCGAGCGCGCAGTTCCTGGGTTTCCAGAGCGGGCCGGCGCTGTCGGTGTCGTATGCCTCGCTGGATGTCTTCGTGCACACCGGCTCGCACGAGACGTTCTGCCAAGCGGCACAGGAAGCCTTGGCCTCCGGCGTGCCCGTCGTGGCACCGGCGGCGGGCGGTCTGCTCGACCTGGTGCAGCCCGAGGACAACGGCCTGCACTTCAGGCCGGGGTCCGCAGCCGACCTGCGGCGCCAGGTCCTGCGCCTCGTCGACGAGCAAGCCGACCGGGTCGCGTACGGCCGGCAGGCGCGACGGTCGGTGCAGGGCCGGACGTGGGAGGCCATCGGCGACGAACTCGTCGGCCACTACGCGGAGGTCGCCGCCGGAGGCGCAGCGTGAGCCGCATCGTGCAGCTGGCGAACTTCGTGACACCGACGTCGGGCGGGTTGCGCACCGCGCTGGGGCAGCTGGCGACCGGATACGCCACGGCAGGGCACGACGTCGTCCAGGTCCTGCCCGGGCCGCGGATGTCGCGCCAGCGCACCGACTGGGGCCTGCGTGTCACCGTGCCCGCACCTGTGGTGCCCGGCACCGGCTACCGGCTCGTGCTCGACCGCGCCGCCGTCGCGCGCCTGCTCGGTGAGCTCGCCCCGGACCGCGTCGAGGTGCACGACCGCACGAGTCTGCGAGGGGTCGGCTGCTGGGCCGCAGAGCACGGCGTGCCGTCGCTGGTCGTCAGCCACGAGCGGCTGGACCGCTGGTTACGCCAGTGGCTGACACCCCGCCTGCCGCTGGACCGGCTGGCGGACCACTGGAACGGCGCGCTCGCCGCGAGCTTCGACACCGTCGTCTGCACGACCGCCTGGGCCGAACAGGAGTTCGCCAGGATCGGCGTGTCGCACCTGCGGCGGGTGCCGCTCGGTGTCGACCTCGACCGCTTCCGCCCGTCCGCCGGCGCGCACGCCGGGCTGGGAAGCGCCGGCGAGGTGCTGCTCGTGATGGCCAGTCGGTTGTCGAAGGAGAAGCGCCCCGATCTCGCGGTGGCGGCGACCGGCGCGCTGCGCCGCCGGGGTGTCCCGGTCCGCCTGCTCGTCGCCGGCGACGGGCCGCTGCGCAGCACGCTCGCCAGCCAGGCCCGCGGCCTGCCCGTCGAGCTGCTGGGCTTCGTCGACGACCGGGCCCGGCTCGCCGGGCTGCTCGGCGCCGCCGACGTCGTCCTCGCACCCGGCCCGGTCGAGACCTTCGGCCTGGCTGCCCTCGAGGCACTGGGCTGCGGGACACCCGTCGTCGCCAGCGTCCACTCCGCCCTCCCGGAGGTGCTGGCGGAGGCCGGCCGGGCCGCCGCCTCGACCCCCCGGTCCATCGCCGACGCGGTGCAGGAGCTGCTCACCGTCCCGGCCGCGCAGCGCCGGCAGACCGCCCGGCAGCGCGCCGAGCGCTTCCCCTGGTCCGCCACCGTCGAGGGCTTCCTGCGCGCGCACGGGCTCCCGGTCGGGCCCACGCCCGACCGGCAGTGCGTCCGGACGCCCTGACGTGGCCCTCGCGCTCGCGTCGCCCGCCCGGGCTGCTGCCATCACCGGCCGGCCGCTGTCCCTGGTGGCGCTCGGCGACAGCATCAGCTGCGGGCAGGGCGTCGGTGTCCACGTCGCGCCGGACAGCACGTGGCCCGTGCTGCTGGCCGCGGCCCTGGGTGCGGCGCCCGTCGTCCTCGCGACACCTGGTGCCCGGGTCCGCGACGTCCTCACCGAGCAGCTCCGACCGGCTCTGGCGGTGCAGCCCGACATCGTGACGCTGCTGGTCGGGCTCAACGACGTCCTGTGGGCGGGCAGCTGCGCGGTGGGACCGGAGCTCGTCGAGGTCCTGGCACCGCTGCGCGCCACCACTGTCCTGGTGGTGAGGCTGCACGACCCCACCGAACTGTTGCCGCTGCCGGCCGCGGCCCGAGCCGGCGTCCTTCGCCGGGTGGGGCAGGTGAACGCGGCCGTCGACGCGGCGGCCACGGCGGCCGGCGCCCGGGTCATCGACCTGGCGGCCCTGCCCGCCCTGCGCCGCCGGGACGCCTGGGCGGTCGACCGGCTACACCCGAACCCGCACGGGCACGCCCTCATCGCGGCGGCGGCCGGGACCGCGCTGGGCCTGCCGGGCGCCCCGGCCGGTCCGGCTCCCGGGGCACCGCCCGCGCGGTCCGCGGAGCTGGCCTGGGTGGCCCGGCACGGGCTGCCCTACCTCGCCGGGCACGGGCGGCGGCTCGCACCGGGCGCATTGGCCGCCCTCGCGCGGCGCTGACCGCCCTGTCAGGCCGAGACCGGCCGCGGCGAGGCGAACCAGCGACGGGTCGTCGCTCTGCCGGCCTCGACGAGGGTGTCCGCCCGGGCAAGGTCACGGGTGCCGCGCGGAACCTCTGTGAGCAGCCCCGCGGAGTAGGCGTCGGCCACGTGCGGCAGCACCTGCACGCGGGGGTCGCCCAGAAAGGGGCGCACCGTCGCCTGCGACGCCACGCTCCGCGCCGCGGCGAAGGCGCGTAGCACGGGTTCCAGGGCACGCGGGACCCGGTCGACCGGCGCCAGGTAGGGGCGCGGTTCGAGGGCGTCGAGCGCGCAACCCGCCGGGCCCCAGCCCGCCGCGGAGCCGGCGGCGCAGCCCGCGCCGGACGTCACCGGCGCCAGCCCGCTGTCCAGCACCAACACCTGGTCCTGCGGGCCGGCGACGGCCATCGCCGCGTCCAGCGGGACCCCGCACACCACGCCGCCGTCGACGTGCAGGTGGCCGTCGGGAAGCCGGACCGGCGGCAGCAGGCCGGGCAGGGCGCAGGAGGCGACGAGGGTGTCGGCAACCGGCCCGGTGGTGTGGTGCACCGCTGCCGAGCAGTCCAGGCAGGTAGTCGTCACACTCAGCGGCACCGCGAGCTCGGCGAGGTCGTGGCAGCTGACGTGGGTCGTCACCACCCGGCGCAGCGCCGAGGCGTCCAGCAGCGAGGTCGCCCCCCACCGGGCAGCGGCGGCCACCGAACGCACCCGGGCCCGGCGCGACGGCGCCAGAAGCGTCCGGGAGGTGTCGGCCAGCCACCACTGCGCCAGGTCCCGGGTCCGCGCCAGCGAGGGGCCTTGGGCGAGGAAGGCGGCGTTGAGCGCACCGGCGGAACACCCGAACAACGCGTCGGGCAGGACGCCGACCTCGGCGAGCGCGACGAGGCAGCCGGCCTGATAGGCGCCGAGGGCACCGCCGCCGCCGAGCACCACCAGCGTCGCCACGCCCACCCCTTCGCCGTCCGGCTTCGATGGTGCACCCGGAAGCCGAACACCGTAGCCGTACGCGGATTCACGGGTGTGGCGGCGGGCTCAGGCTCCGATGCTGTAGCCGTAGCCGACGGCGACCGCGGACAGCTGGCGCCACTCCTCGTAGTCGGCGGTGCTTCCGGCCGGGCACGGCAGGCCGACGAAGGACGGCACCGGATAGGCGGGTGCGGTCAGGTTCGGTGGGTTGATGAAGTCCAGGACCTCGGCGAGGTTGGCGGCGGCGGCGTCCCGGACGGTCAGCGCGGGCAACCCGAACCGCCACTCGATCATCTTCAGCACCGAGGTGTGGTCGTAGGTCCCGTGCGCGACGTAACGGCGCCGCGCGTGGGGGCTGATGAGCAGCGCCGGGACCCGGAACCCGCGCAGGCCGGTGCCGAGGTCGGGCCGGGCGTCCGGGGCAGTGCCGGGCGCGACGTGGTCGAAGAACCCGCCCCACTCGTCGTAGTTGATGACCAGCGCGGTACGTCCCCAGGCCGGGCCGGAGGTGACGGCCTTGTACACCGAGTTGAGGAAGGCCTGGCCGGCCCGGATGTCGGCGTGCGGGTGGTCGTCCGCGGAGCTGCCGCTGCCCTCGTCGAGGAACTTCGGGTCGACGAAGGACACCGCGGGCAGGGTGCCGGCGGCGGCATCGGCGAGGAAGTGAGCGTACGGCGCGCTGATCGGCAGGTACTTCGTGCCGTACAGCGCCAGGAACGGCACGTCGCTGTAGTAGTAACGGCCGGTCAGGCCCTTGGCGGCGAGGGAGTCCCAGATCGTCGGCATCGTCGCGGTGACCGTCGAGTTGTGGGTGCGGTCGGTTTGCGCCGAGTGCTGGTAGAAGCGGTTCGGGTAGGTCTCGGCCATCGTCGCGGAGAAGTAGTGGTCGAAGGCCGTCCACTGCGGCGCCGCCCGGCTGTAGAACGCGAGATCCGCAGCCTGGTAGTAGCCGATCGAGAAGACGTCGTTGCTGCCCGCGCGCAGCCAGCCGTCGCAGGCCCCGCTGTTGAGCTCGACGCGGCCGCCCTCGAACGAGTGGTCCGGGTCGTGGTAGGCGCAGCCCTGCAAGTCGGCGAGGTGGTAGGTGCCGTGCCGGGCGCCGTTGCGGTCGGTGTAGGTGAGCCCGGCCTGCTTGCCGTTGGCGCCCTTGAGCCAGCCCAGGTAGTGGTCGAACGACCGGTTCTCCATCATGACCACGACGATGTGGTCGATGCCGGAGGTGCTCGGGTCGCTGGGCAGCGCCGAGGCCGTTGCGTCGGCGGGTTGCTGCCGGGTGGACTCCAGGGCGCCGCCGGCGGCTACCACGGCGCCCAGGCCCAGCCCGGCCCGCAGCACCCCGCGGCGGCTGGGCAGCACGCTGCGGTCGGGGGTCTCGGCGTGGTCGTCGTAGCTATCCATGGGCGGGCCTTTCAGCACGGAGTCAGGGGCGGGGTGGCAAGGCCGACTGGCGGTGTCAGCGACTGGCGGTGTAGACGTCGCGGCCGAACCGGTTCGGCACGCCGGCCGCGTAGCCGAGGTACGGCAGCCCGAACAGGTCCTCGATGCTGCCGAGCAGCGCGTAGTGGTTGTACGGGGTGGCGGTGGTGGTGCCGGCCTTCACCGAGCGGCCGAGGACCACGGCGCCGACCCGCCCGCCGCCGAGCCCGGTGATCCCCGGCAGCGGGCTGTTCGGGCCGGGACCCTCCCCGCAGCAGGCGGACGCGTCGGACTCGGGGCTGTCGGACTCGTCGAAGGTGACGATGAGCAGCCCGTCCTTCTGGTACGCCGGTGACGCCTGGATCTTCGGCACCCAGGTCGCCAGGAACCGGTCCGCGGACACCAGCCCCCCTGGCTCGCCGTTGACGCAGGGGGTGTCGTGCCCGTCGTGGCAAAGGTTCGGCGTGATGTAAGTCAGGTTCGCCGTGGTGCCGGTGGTGGTCAGGTCGGCGGCGAGCCGGTCGAGCGGCACGACGTTCGCCGCGCAGGCCGGCGAGTCGATGATCGAGTGGAAGTAGACGAACGGGTTGTGCCGGACGGCGTACTGGTCACCGACCCGGGCCCGTTGGGTGTCGTCGACCGCTCCCAACGCCGGGTGCCGGCAGGTCGCCGGCTGGGTCGGGGAGTTGCCCATGTCCTCCATGTATCCCTTCCAGGTGCGGCCCGCGGCCGTGAGCTGGTCGGGCAGGGTGCGCACCGAGGAGGGGTAGACGCAGCCGTCGCCGATCGCCTGGTCCGGGCTGACCGTCCCGGCCGCCACGAAGCCGGCGTAGGTCTGGCAGTCAGCCTGCGTGGCGCTGTCCGGGCCCTGCCCGGAGATCTGCCCGAGGTAGTTGGGCAGACTGTTGTGCGCGGTGCCGTAGTACTGCGTGAGCAGGTTGCCCTGGCTGACCAGGGTCTTGCTGAGGTACTGCGCCGGCGAGGACGGCCCGAACGTCGTAGTGTAGCCCTTGTTCTCGAGGTTGATGACGAACACGTGCCGGGCGGGAGGACCGCTGCCGGCCGTGGCGGGGCTCGGCCCCCCGACGACAGCGGTCGCGGTCGCGGCAGCCACGCCGAGCAGGCCGGCCAGCAGGGCGGTGGGACGCAGCAGGCTGCGGGACGGCGTACGCATGGGGCGGGTCTGTCCACCGCGCACGGCGTCCGGCGGTGCTGGCGATGAACGTCGGGTGAACCCGGGTGAGGTGCTGCTGAACAGTCGTCCGGATCCGCCGGGTGGCGGCCAGCCCGCCCTAGCGTCACGGGCGCTGCCCCCGTGTGACCGGAGACGACGTTGTCCAGTACTGCTCGGCGCGCTCTGGCCGGCCTCACGGCCGTCGCCCTTCTCGCCCCGGCCCAAGCGCTGCTCGCAGCGCCGGCGCACGCAGCCACGCCTGCCGACGGCAACATCGTCGTGGCCCGGGTCGGCACGGGTGGATCCAGCGCCCTCAGCAGCGCCGCCGCTCCGGTCTTCCTCGCCGAGTACAGCTCCTCGGGCGCGCTGGTGAAGACGGTCGCGCTGCCCACCGCGGCGAGCGGGAGCAACCGCCCGCTCATGATGAGCGGCTCGGCCTCGTCCGAGGGAGCGTTGACCCTGTCGCCGGACGGCCGCTACCTCGCATTCGCGGGCTACGCCGCCGCGCCCGGCACCACCTCCGTCGCCAGCACCCTGGCCTCAGGCACCCCCCGGGTGGTCGCCCGCCTCGGCTCCGACGGTGCGGTGGACACCTCCACCGCCATCACGGACGCCTTCTCGGGCAACAACATCCGCGCGCCGCCGTCGACGACGGCAGCCGCTTCTGGGCGGTCGGCGGCAACAGCGGGGGGCGGCTCGCCGCGCTGGGCAGCACCGGCGCCACGACCTCGGTGAGCAGCACGATCACCAACCTGCGGACCGCGTCGGTCGTCGGCGGCCAGCTCTACGTCACCACCGGCAGCGGCACCACCGGGGTCTACAGCGTGGGCACCGGCACGCCGGCGGCGTCCGGCGCAACGCCGCAGCTCGTCACCGCCGCCACCAGCCCGTACGCGTCGATCTTCCTCGACCGCAACCCGTCGGGGCCGGGCGTCGATGCGCTCTACGTCGCCGACGACTCGGGGAGCCCTGGCGGCGGGGTCCTGAAGTTCCCCTTCGACGGCTCCACCTATAGTTCCCGCGGCTCCTTCCGCCCGGCAGGCAGCGGTGCCCGGGGCTGACCGGCGCCGTGCAGGCTGACGGCACCGTGAGCCTGATGGCCACCACCACGGCGACGACCAACGCGATCGTCAAGGTCACCGACGCGGCGGCCTACGACGCGCCGATCGCCGCCACGGGCACCACCCTGGTCACCGCCGCGACCAACACCGTCCTGCGCGGGATCGCCTTCGCCCCGCAGGCCCCCGCCGCCACGCCCACGACGATCACGAGCCAGCCGCAGGACCAGAGCGTCCCGACCGGAACAACCGCGCGACGCTCTCGGTCACCGCCGGCGGCAGCAACCTGGCCTATCAGTGGTTCTCGAGAACCGTGCAACCGCCTGCGCCGAGGTCATGCCCTCATCCTGGTGGACGCTCGCGGCGTACCACAGGCAGCCGGCACATGACCCCCCGCGTTTCCGGCCAGCCGCCGCCGAACAGCGTCTCTGGCTGCTCACCGGAACGAGGTCGGACATGCATCGGCTCCGCGACGGGCCTCGACAGGACCCGTTCCTGGAGGTCTCACGCGTGTCCGTTGGGCGAGCCCTGAGCGGACAAACCGCGCAGGCGTGGCGAGAAGAGGGTCGTCCCAGTGACGATCCTCTACCAGTGCTGTTCGGCGTCGGTGGCGGCTGGTCTGCGTTCGGAGACGGTGAGGTGTGCGCGTTCTCCTTGGATTCCGATGAGGGTGAGTAGTTCGGCGGGGTTCTCCTCGGCGCTGCCGATCCAGTGTGGGATGCGGGTGTCGAACTCCGCGGCCTCGCTCGGCCCGAGCCGCAAGTCCTGGCCGCCGAGCACGAGACGGACGTGTCCGTTCATCACGTAGAACCACTCGTACCCCTCGTGGGTCTTCAGCCTCGGGGCTCCCCATCGTGATGCGGGTGGGTAGATCACCTTGAACGCCTGGATACCGCC